>Ga0100391_1000054_pt1 | contig 136906 bp, 132 predicted proteins | sample CryGeymeta201515_FD_81541 | JGI IMG/M metagenome (GOLD analysis project Ga0100391, IMG submission 81541) | Groundwater microbial communities from Crystal Geyser aquifers in Utah, USA - Crystal Geyser metaG 2015-15 | ecosystem: Environmental > Aquatic > Deep subsurface > Groundwater | place...
GCGGACGCCGCGCGCGCCGCGCGCGCGCGGCGGCGACCCAGAGCGCCTCGAGCACGGGCGCGCCGATAGCGTTGCCGGCGCGGCGCAAGGGCAGGGGGAGCGGCGCGAACTTGCGCCACAGCGCCGGGAAATAGCGGTGGCGGTTATAGCCGCCGAAAAGCTCGTCGCCCGCATCGCCCGACAACGCCACGGTGACGTGCTCGCGCGCAATCCGCGAGACGAGATGCGTCGGAATCTGCGAACTGTCGGCGAACGGCTCGTCATACATGTGGGCGAGCAAGGGGATGACGGAGAGAGCATCGTCAGACCCGACATAGACTTCGTGATGGTCGGTGCCGAGATGCGCGGCGACCCGCTTGGCATAATCCGCCTCGTCGAAATCCGCTTCGCGAAATCCCAGCGTGAAGGTTTTGACCGGCGCATCCGATCGCTTCGCGGCGAGGGCGGTGATCAGCGAGGAATCGATCCCTCCCGACAGGAAGGTGCCGACGGGCACATCGGCGACGAGCTGTCGGTCGATCGCCCGGGTCAGGCTATCGCCGACCGCGGCGTGCGCTTCATCATAGCTGGCAAACGGGTGCGCCGCGCCATCGGCGACGAGCTGACCATAGTCATAATAGCGATTGGGCGAGACGGCGTTCGCCACACCGGCTGCCGGCGCCACTTCGCACGGCATCTGTGCGGCCTCTTGAGCGATCGTCAGCCAGCATCCGGGTTCGAGCTTGAAAATGCGGCGATAGATGCTGAGCGGGGCAGGGATATAGCCGCGTCCGAGCATAACGCGCAGCGCGCCTGGGTCGACCGGGTTGTCGAACCCGGGTAGCAACGTCAGTGCCTTCAATTCCGAACCGAAAGCAAAGCCTGCCGCGGTCCAGCCGTAATAGAGCGGCTTTTCGCCAAACCGGTCGCGAGCCAGCGACAGCTGTCGCGTCTGCTTGTCCCAGACGGCGAATGCGAACATGCCGTCGAACCGCTTAAGCGAATGTTCGAGCCCCCAATGAGCGATCGCGGCGAGAAGGACCTCCGTATCCGAATGGCCGCGCCAGGCCGGCGCGGCGCCCGCCATCTCCAACTCGCGCCGAAGTTCATGGAAATTGTAGATTTCGCCGTTGTAGACGACAATATAGCGTCCGTTCTCGGATGTCATTGGCTGGTGGCCGCTGGCGGAGAGATCGATGATGGCCAGTCGCCGGTGACCCAAGGCGATCAAGCCGTTGTCGCTACGCCACATTCCGCGGTCGTCGGGGCCGCGATGGCTGAGGGCATCCGCCATCGCCCAAGCCGTATCCGACGAGATCGGGTGCGGCGCAATCAACCCCGCAATCCCGCACATAACCAACCTCAAATCTATGCAGCTAAAGAATGTGTCGCGGAATCTAAGAGGGCGATCTTCGCCGCTGCATTGCTAACCCCGACGACTGCGATTGGCAATCTGCGACATACGCGATCGCGAACCTCGCCGATACGCCCGAATGCTGTCACCCACGCGCATTCGAACGCCTAATCGACGAATGGCTGGAAGGCTCATGCCTCATTTTGGCATTGGCCGACATTTCCGCCCTCCACCAAGGTCCGGGGTCCGAGGCAGGCGAACATGCATGGATGACTTTCGCGCGAAACGCGAACCCCTGCCATCGCTCCCATCCGACTTAGGATTACACCTCGCGATAAACTCGTCTTGAATGCTACCAAAATTGCAAAAACCTTTTTATCTGTCTGTTTCTTTTTCGTCTTCACTGGAATTCGCTAGCGCGTAGCGCACGGCGAAATCGACATCGAGGTTTTGTCGGCCATGCTGATTTACTGGCTCTTGATGGTGATACCAGCCGCTCTAGCCGTTGCCGGTTTACGGAAGCAGGGCACGTCCCGCGAGCAGCGAGCCTCTCGATCGCAATCGAACAGCGCGATCATGGGCAGTTTCCTAATGGTAGTTTTCTGGTTGTTTTATAATCTGGTTGCGGGGTTTCGGTACCAGATCGGAGGCGACTGGTTCGCTTATGTCGAGATGATCGAGCGGATCGGCGACCGGAGCATCATTAAGGCTATCCAAGTAACCGATTCGGGTTTCGCTCTCGCGACATGGCTGATGACGCGTATCGGCCTGGGTATCGGCGCGATCAACACGCTCTGCTCGGGACTGCTTTCGCTTGGCGTCATCCGTCTTGCCAGGCGGACCGACCACCCTTGGTTGGCGATCACGGCAGCCGTTCCCTACCTGTTGATCGTCGTCGGCATGGGGTATATCCGCCAAGCTGCGGCAATTGGCTTTATCCTCTTTGCGATCAATGCGATGGCGGATCGCCGCAACTGGGGCGCTCTTATCTATCTGGTCCTGGCGGCCTCTTTTCATGCCAGCGCGCTGATCATGATGCCATTTCTGGCAGTCGCATATGTGCGCAGCCTGCGTCTTGCCCTGATCCTGATGGGAGCCGTCTCAATTGCCGGATATTTCGTGCTCAGCGGCAGCGGGCGTTTCGAGCAAATCCAGGATAACTATATTCAATCGGGCTATGCATCGAGCGGAGCCGCAATCCGCATTCTCATGAACGTCGGGCCTGCATTGCTCTTTCTGTTCGTCAGGGAGCGACTCCCGATTTCTGTGCTGGAGAAAAAAGTCTGGATCCTGATCAGCCTCGCCTCGCTTGGCCTAGCGATTGCGTTGCCTTTAAGTCCTTCGTCGACGTTTATCGATCGGCTGGGCTTGCTCTTTTCTCCGATTCAGATCTATGTTTTCGGATACTTGCCGCATGCCTTTAACATCCCGGCCCGACGATCCGGACTCCTGATTTTCTTGGTTGTCGGCTACTGCATCATGACCCAGCTTATCTGGCTGAATTATGCCGCCAATGCAGGCGCATGGGTGCCATATTCCTCAATTTTCTCGAGGAATTACTGAGCGCGAGAGCAAGGCCCGTCGGTCACCAGCGTGAAAATATCGAACTTCGGTCTCTTGCGGGTCGACGACGTCAGTCGCGACAGCTATCGCGAGGCATGATCCGAGATCCATCATGAAGCAGATTTCCAGGTTTTCGAACCCATGCTGATCTATTGGTTGTTGCTGGCATTTCCTTCGATTTTCGCCCTGCTTGGCCTCAGGGCGGCGGATAGTCGGGGTCGAAGCGACCTTAGCAAAAGCCGGTCGCGCGGCATCGCCTTCGGCGGCTCGATGATGATCGCGTTTTGGATCCTGTACAATCTGATCTCCGGGCTGAGGTATCAGATCGGGGGCGACTGGATCGCATATATCGATATGGTGCTCGATATCGCAGATTCGCGTTTTTTCGACGCACTCAAGGTTACCGACGTCGGCTTTGCCTTAACGAGCTGGATCGTCACAAGGGTCGGCCTGGGCCTCGGTACCGTCAATTTCATTTGTTCTGGAATATTGTCGCTCGGCGTGATCCGCGTGGCGCAGCGAACGGAGCATCCCTGGCTCGCGATTACCGCTGCCGTTCCCTATCTTTTGATTGTTGTCGGCATGGGATACGTTCGTCAGGCGGCCGCGATCGGTTTCCTCCTCTTCGCTATCAATGCGGTCAGCGACCGCAGACTTATGGCAGTTTTCGTATATTTGGTGATCTCGACGACGTTCCATTTCAGCGCGGTTGTCATGGCACCGCTTTTCTTGTTCGCGGTGATACGCCGGAAGATCGTGGCGGTACCGGTGGGGCTCGTTTTCATGGTCGTTGCGATCATGCTGATGGCTGGCTCCGAACGCTTTGCCGAGATGCAGACCAACTATTTCGAAAGCGGCTATTCGTCGAGCGGGGCGATCATTCGGATTGTCATGAATGCGGCCCCAGCGGCGTTATTCCTGGCTGTGCGCAATCGTATGGGCCTGAACGTGGAAAAAAAGAAGATCTGGACTTTGATCAGCCTGGGCTCGATCGGGCTGCTGCTGATCCTTCCCTTCAGTGCGTCGTCCACCGTGGTCGATCGGGTGGGACTGATATTTTCACCGATCCAGATCTTCGTCTTCGGCTACCTGCCGCGCGCGCTAAATGTACGCGCCGGTCGATCGGGTCTTTTGCTCCTCGGCGTGGTCGTTTATTGCGCCGTGGTTCAGCTGATCTGGTTGAACTTTGCCGATAACTCGAATGCCTGGGTGCCCTATCACTCTATTATCTCGGACAGCTGAGGATAGTCCCACAGACCGCGGCATTTTGTTGCTGGCGGCCAACCAGGCGTGGAACATCGTCAATTTCAGGCTCGGCTTGATCGGCGCCTTGCGCCGCGATGGATATCGCATTGTCGTCTGCGCACCGCCAGATGAGCAAAATAGTGCCCATCTTGAACGGAATGGGTGCGAATTCATCCCGTTGGAAATTGATTCCAAGGGCCTTTCGCTCTTCAACGACATCCGGACTTTTTTCGCATTTTTGAAGATCATGCGAAAGATCCGCCCCACCGCATTCCTGGGCTGGACGATCAAGCCCAATATATACGGCGGCTTGGCCGCGCGAATAGCGTCCGTGCCCGCCGTCCTCAACATTTCGGGCCTTGGTACGGCATTTATCCGCGACAGTGCGATTACCCAACTGGTGACGATTCTCTATCGGATTGGCTTGGCCAAAGCGCACACGGTGTTTTTCCAAAACAAGCCGGATCGCGATCTGTTCGTTGCCAGACGGATGGTTCGCGAGGATCAAGTCGCCCTGCTCCCGGGCTCGGGTATCGACCTCGACCGTTTCACCCCTGCTCCTGTCGCGGCCCGCGAAACGGGACATTTCGTCATGATTGCCCGAGTCTTGGGTGACAAGGGCGTTCGCGAATATGTCGAAGCGGCGCGCTTGTTGAAGGATCGTGGGTTCGATCTTCGCCTCAGCCTCATGGGATTCGTCGATGTCGCCAATCGCACCGCTATCGACCGCACTGAGCTCGACAGCTGGGTGAGCGAAGGATTGATCGAATACCATCCGCCGGTCGAGGATGTGCGGCCGATGATTGCGAAGGCCCATGCCGTCGTTCTGCCCTCTTATCGCGAGGGGACTTCGCGCGTGTTGTTGGAGGCCGCAGCCATGGGCCGTCCGATCATCGCCGCCGACGTGCCGGGCTGCCGCGAAATCGTCGATGATGGAGTTACGGGCTTTTTGTGCGCGCCTCGCGATGGCAGGGCGCTGGCCGATGCAATCCAGCGCTGCGTCGAATTGCCTCCACAACGATGGAGCGACATGGCGACGGCAGGTCGGGCCAAGGTTGCGCGAGAGTTTTCCGAAGAACGTGTCTTTGCCATCTACCGTAATGTATTGAACGGAATTACGGCTCGAAAATAGGCGATCGAGCCCCCATGACCGAAGTCAGGTCGTTTTGCTTCGCGAGCGCCGCCGACGGTGCTTCTTGCGATTCAAATCGCCGTCGGCAATGGGGCGAGCCAGGCTGGCGGCCAGGAAGGCAAATACCGAACCAATCGCCGCGGTGCGAAGCGGGTAATCGACGATACTGTGCAGCGCGACTAGCGCGATCCCTGCCGCCGCAGCAATGCAATAGCTCGGATAGGCTACTCGCGTCACAGCCATCCAATGAACGCGGCGCACGAACCAAATGAAAAACATGGCGATCAAACCAAGCCCCACGAGACCGAAGTCGGCCACGAACTCCAGATAGTCATTGTGGGCATGATTGACGTAAACCTCGGTCACGCCATTGAGCGGCTCGATCCCCGCATAGACCCAACGGAAGGTTCCCAGGCCGTTGCCGAACGGAAACGAATTGGCGATCATTCGCATTGTATGAACAGCATAATCGAGGCGCTCTTCGCCCGAGAGCGAGTTGTTGACGAGGGCCGACAGCCGGTTCGACAACATCCATATGCTGGCCATCGCCACTGCGGCCACCCCGGCCATCGTGACGGCGAGAACGACCGGGGACGGCTGGAAAACCTTGCGGATTTTCGTGCTGCGCAACACCCAGTACGCGATTGCGGCGACCAGCAGGCCATAGCCGGCGATCGATTGGTTGAGAACGATATTGACGACGAAAAACAAGAAAATGACGGCGCGAATGATCTGCCAGACTGCCGTGCCCGACGGCCGCTTGGTTGCGCCCTTAAAGGGCATTTCACATGCGAGCACGAAGGCGATCAGAAATAATGTCGCCAGATGATTGCTGTTGGCGAAGAAACCGACCGAGGTTCCGTAATTGGTAATCCGATAGAAATAGGCGGGCCCGGACAAGCCCTGATAAAGCTGCATCAGTCCGATGAGGGAACTTAAGACGGCAATGCCCAATATCGTCCAGAGCGTCGTGATACGCGTCGGTTCCTTAGCTCGCAGCGTCAGCACCAAGACCGCCAGGGGCGGCAACAGACCAACCATCGAAATGATCGTCTTGGAAGGTTGCAAGCTGATCGCGCGCCACTGATCCGACATTCCCATCATGGCGTCGTCGCTTGCGACGATGTCGCGCCCTGGAAGCATGTGCCATATCGCGGGGGGAAGGGGGATCAGCTGGATTGCGATCCATCCGACTGCGATAGCGAAGGCCCAGATCAAGAGTTTTGCATCGAAAGGGGCGTTTGCCGACGATGAAATCGCCACTGGACGCCAAAAAGCGACCATCAAGATCGCGAGCGCCAGCAACTGGAGAAATGCGTTGGCGATGAACCCGGCGGCACTCGCGCCGCCCAGGATCAAGCAAAGGGCGACGAAGATCGGCAGCGTCGATCGGCTCAGGATTGAAATCAGACCAGACACGTTACGGGTTCCTAATCGAGCACAATGCGAGTGAACCGCATGCGGAATGGTTGCGCACGATCCACCGGGACGCCGGTCAGCGAAATTTCCTGAAACGCGCACCCTTGCGCCGGAATTTCGAAACTGGCCCGACGAGTGGTTGGCTTTGGCGTCATGGGAAACACGATTCTCGCGATCGGCTTTTCGGCGCCGATACATTTTACGTCCCACCTCATCGTGCCGCCGCGCTCGGGAGGGTCGATGGCGATCCCTGTAACCGCCAAGCGATGCGCACCTGCCGGAATGCGGACCAGCTGGACGGTGGCGAGCGCGAGCGTGTCGCCGAACACCTCGACATCGAGGGCGGGCTCACCACGTCCCTGGAAAGCCATAATCTCGGATACGACGCTGCTGTCGTTGATCAATCGCCAGCGAAATGGCTCGGGAGCCTGTCGCCCGCTGAACGTAGAATCGAAAATGATCGACGACCCGGCCTCAGGCTGTCTGCGCCAAAGCTCAAAAGCCGCGGCGACCGCGCCGCGCTTCGCCAACAGCCCGATCTGTTCCCAGCGCATCTTTTTATCCACCCCCGGCTGAGCGAGAAGCTCTGCCAGGAACGGTTCCGCGCCCTCGGTCAAGCTGGCTTGGGTGATCAGGCGATTGCGAACATCGGGATAATCCTTCAACCGCGCCACCAGGCGATGTTCAGGATCCTGAATAAGCAAAGAGATTAGTGCCGGCAGAAGGACCTTGTCCTGGGCCGGGCTGAGGCGCGCCAGCCTCACGATTTCCGTCAAAGCCTCGTCACCCTGGCGGGCCTGGATCAGGTTCTGAATCAAATGCAGCCTGGGAGCAGGCGAGCGCGGATCGCGACGGATCGATTTTCTGAACGAGGCGATCGCCCGATCACGGTTCTCACCGTGTTCCTGAACCGAACCCAGCAAAAAGAGAGGCCAATTATCGAGCGGATCCAGGCGATGGGCTTGTTTGGCCAGGGCCAGCATGTCATCGGGCGTGTGCTTCTGCCAGTCGATCTGAGAAACCACAACGCCGCGTTCCTGCATCAGCAGCGCCGCATCCTGTTGGACGATCAGATCGGACAGGCCCAACGGCCGATGCAGGCTAAGCGCGGTCTGGACGATGAGGTTACGCGCGATGAGGAGCGCGATCAGGGCCGAAATAACGAGCAGGACGACCTTACCGCCGATCGTCCGCCTAGGTCTATGATCGACTGGAATTTCGTCCATTATTGCTCCACCTGGCGCGCATTGATCCAGCGCAATTCCTTCGCCTCTTTGTCGGTATCGCCGTCGTCGCCATAGCCGTATCCGTAGCCATAGCCGTAGTCGTAAGTCGAATCGTCCGCTTCCGCATCGTATTTGGTGACCACCGCGCCGACGATATAGGCCCCGACCTTGCGCAGGGACGAGATCGAACTCTGCACATGCGGCACGCGAATCTTGTTGGCCTGGACCACGAGCAAAGTGGCCTCACACACCGAAGCCAAGGCCGGCGCATCGACCAGCGCCAGAAGCGGCGGGGCATCGAACAGCACCACGTCAAAGCGTTCGCCCAGTTCCCTGACAAGCTCATGAATGCGATCGCCCGAGAAAAGTTCTGACGGGTTCGGTGGAGCGCCGCCGGTTAGGATCATCGAAATGCCGTGATCGCCTTTGACGATTGCCTGTTCAATCGTCGCAGTTCCAGTCAGCAGGTTGGAAAGCCCCGGGAGCTTGTCATACGAACCCTCGATCCTGAATGTCGGGCGGCGCAAATCAGCGTCGACGAGAAGGACGCGCTTGCCGGCTCGCATAAAACTGCGTGCAAGGCCAAAGGATGTCGACGATTTACCTTCTTCCGGCACGGTACTTGTGATCAACAGCGTTCGCGGGATGCCATTGGCAGTCGCCAGCCTTAGGACATTCGCAATATTGAGATAGGCTTCGGTAATCGGCGATTTCGGATCGTTCAGCATCTCGCTGACGCTCTGATCGTCGGCCAGCTTAGGGACCGTCCCGAGCGACTTGAGGCCGAGCCGCTTTTCGACATCGCGCGGACCGGAAATCTTCTCATGGAGAAGGTCGTAGCCGAAGCTTCCGACAAAGCCGCAGAGCAGCCCAAGAACAAGTCCCGCGACCAGGTTGAGAGGGATGATGGGCCAAACCGGGCTGCTGGGCACCTGGGCGCGATCGACGATGGCGACCTCGTTCTCACCGACACTGCCGGTAACGCCCACTTCCTTATATCGCTGAAGGAGCGCGTCGTAGAGCTGCCGGTTGTTATCGACATCGCGCGACAATATCGTGTACTGGGCGCCCTCGCCGCGTTCGCGCAGCATGAGGGCTTTGACGTCGTTGAGGCGACGTTCGAGTTCCTTCTCTTCGCCGAGAGCGGCCAGATATTCGGCGCGCAGCGTCTGGTTGCGCTCTCCGCCCTGGACCGATTGCGCACTGCCGATCTCGTTTCGAAGCGACCGGATTTTTTCCCGCACCGTTGCCAGTTCGGGATAATCCGGAAGAAACGTCTTGGCGAGTTCGGCTTCTTCAACGCGAAGTTTGGCCAATTCACCGCGCAGCGTGCCGACCGCTACATCGCTGGCGGGCGCGCTCGACATGTTGCGATATTTCTGTTCAGCGGCAATCCGATTGTTTTGCGCTACGGCCAATCTCTCGGCAAGCGAACTCAATTCGATATTGCTGATCGATTGCGAGGTCAGGGTTCCGTCAGCGGATGCGCCTTGCACGGTGACGATGCCCTTGCTGCGTTCGAATGCGAGCAGGTCCCGTTCGGACATTTCGAGCTTGTCCCGGGTCGTAGCCAGCTGCTTTTCCAGATAATCGCGAACGAACGAACTCTGCTCGATCCGACTGTCGAGATTGGCCTGGATAAAGTTTTCGGCCACGGCATTGGAGATGCGAGCAGCTTGGGTCGGCTCGCCATAGACGAACTTGATGTCGACGAGCCTTGCCTGGCGAACCGGCTCGATCGTGACATTGTTCGCCACAATCGAAGCCGCGATGTTCTGCCGGGTATCGCGCGGCAATGTCTGGTCGACGAAATCCTCATCCCCCGCCAGATTGAGGTCACGAACAACGCGTTCATACAGCGAACGCGCCCGCAACAATCCGAGGACTGTCTGGTCGTTGGCCAAGTCGCCCTTCGCGCGCTGTGAGACATCGCCCTTGTTCTCGAGGACCCGGGTGGGCTCCGGGTTAACCTGCAGGCGGGTGGTCGCCTGGTATTGAGGAGGGGTGATAAGCGCAAGCACCAGGCCCAAGAGCATTCCAGCCAGGCCGACGCCTGCAATGATCCATTTATGCCGTTTGGTTGCGGCGATCATCTGCAAGGCAATCACCGGAATGGCGCTGTCTTCGCCATCATAGGCGGAATAGTTTTCCGGGCCATCGTTGACCGTCTGTGCTCTTTGAGCGGGAGCTTGGTTCATTACTAACCTCGGGAAAGGAATACAGTGTCGCCGAAAGCGGATCGTCCACTCTCGCGATGCGTCGAAGGTCTAGATACCGTTTACGGCCTGAAACACGCCTAGCAAGGGGATGACCGACAGAGCATCGCGCAGAGCTGCCTTCACTTCCGATCCGTCGACGATGATCTCGTCGCCTGGGTAGATCGTGGGATTGGGATCAAGGCCCGCCGAAATGCGCTTGTAATCGAACGCGGCCGCGTTTCGCTGACCACTGATCTGGCGAAAAACGATCACGCGCGATGGATTGGCGGTATCATTTGGGCCCGCAGCGCGCGAAACAATGCGCAAAAGGTTGGAACTCCCGACGACTTCATAAAGTCCCGGCGTAGTGACCGATCCGCCTACGAGGACCTGTTGGCGGGTGACTTCGGTCATATTAATCGCAATTTGGGGATCGCGAATATATCGCGCACCATAAGCGCGTTCGAGCTGGCTTGCGAGTTCGGCGCTGGTCAGGCCTGTGACCTTTTGCGACCCGATCAGGGGAAAATTCACGACCCCGGAGAGTTCGACCTGGAAGTCTCCGGTGAGATCAGGGACCCGAAAAACCGTCATCTTGAACTTGTCGAGAGCATTGATGCGGTAGTCCTCGGAAGCCATTTGCACGGGCACGGGATCGGCTATCCCGAAATTTTCCGGATTAACGGGAATGTCCGCGCGAGGCCCCGCACAAGCAGCCAGCATCAAGACCAGGCCGGACATGACTGCGCGCAAAGTGTGACGATGAAAATTTGGCACTGCTCGAAAGGCTCCTAGATCGGAATATGCTAAAGCGAGCGAGGCTCGTGGAAAGTCGGTTCGGGTTTAGCAAGGTGAAAACGGGCATGGCAACTGTTTCTGGATGGCCAGCCGATATCTGGCCCTCGAATCAAAGGGTCCAGCTACGAAGCCCCTCGGCCCGCACCGCCTCTGGCTGCCACATCCGCTTGATATCTGCGACGAGGCCGTTCGTCGACAGCAAAGCAGTCAGCCCGGCGGGGTCGATCGACGCAAATGCATCGTGCGAGACTGCGCCAACAACGCAGTCGAAGCGACCGTCGGGAAGCGCGACGGCGATATCCACTCCGAGCTCGTGCTTTGCCTCGGTCGGATCGGCGAGCGGGTCGTGGATCGTGACGGCGTGCCCCAGGTTCGAAAGGGCATTTGCGAGGTCTGCCGCCTTCGAATTGCGCAGGTCGGGCACATTTTCCTTGAATGTGACTCCCAGGAACAGAATCCGCCCAGGCTTGCCATCCAGCGCGCGATGAATCCGTTGCGCCATCCAGTCGGCCATGCCGTCGTTCATCGTCCGACCCGCGAGGATCAGCTCGGGCTCATAGCCCAGTTGCTGGGCGCGGTGGCTGAGATAGAACGGGTCGACGCCGATGCAGTGGCCGCCGACCAGGCCGGGCTGGAAGGGGAGGAAATTCCACTTGGTCCCGGCGGCGTCGAGCACGTCCCAGATCGACAGGTCCATGCGGTCGAAGATCCGCGCCAGCTCGTTCATGAAGGCGATGTTGATGTCGCGCTGCGTGTTTTCGATGACCTTGGCGGCCTCGGCCGCCTTGATCGACGCGGCGCGATAGACTCCGCCGCTCGTCACGCGCCCGTAAATGTCGGCGAGTTTCTCGGTAATCTCGTCGTTCTCGCCGGCGATCACCTTGGTGATGCGATCGACGGTGTGTTCGCGGTCGCCGGGATTGATGCGTTCGGGCGAATAGCCGAGGAAAAAGTCCTCCCCCCGCGTCAGACCCGACATCTCTTCGAGCAACGGTCCGCAGATATCCTCGGTGACGCCGGGATAGACCGTGCTCTCATAGATTATCACCGGCTTGCGGTCGGACCCCGCGATCATCTTGGCGATCATCCGCGTCGCGCCCTCGACCGGACGCAGGTCGGGCTGGTTGTCGCCATCGATCGGGGTCGGCACGGTGACGATATAGGCATCGGCGACCGGACAGGCCTCGGCATCGCTGACCAGCTGGAGGCTGGTGGCGGCAAGCCTGTCGTCGTCGATTTCACCGGTGCGGTCGTGACCGCCGCGCAGTTCCTCGATGCGGCGCGTGTCGATGTCGAGACCCCAGGTCTCGAAATGCCGTGCCAGCGCGACCGCCAGGGGAAGGCCGACATAGCCGAGCCCGATAACCACGATACGCATGGGTTCTTCCTTGAAAGATGGTTGATTGGCGATGAGTTAGACGCCGTGATAGTCGCGGTACCACGACACGAAACGCGGCACGCCCTCGGCAATCGTCGTCCTGGGCTCGAAACCCAGATCATTGCTGATCGCCGAGATGTCGGCAAATGTATCCTTGACGTCGCCGGGCTGGAGCGGGTGCATTTCCTTGATCGCTTCCTTGCCGCAGGCGGTTTCGATCAGGCCGATCAGGTCCATTAGCTGTTCGGAGCGATTGTTGCCGATATTGTAGATCCGGTGCGGGTTTATGCTGCCGCCCGCATGCGGGCCGCCATCGTCGAGCGGGGGATGGTCGAGGCACGCGACGATCCCGGCGACGATGTCGTCGATATAGGTAAAGTCACGCCGCATGTCGCCGTTGTTGAAAACCTTGATCGGTTCGCCGGCGAGGATCGCCTTGGTGAACAGCCACATTGCCATGTCGGGTCTGCCCCACGGACCATAAACGGTAAAGAAACGCAGGCCGGTCAGCGGAATGCGGTAGAGGTTGGCATAGGCCTCGCTCATCAGCTCGTCGGCCTTCTTGGTGGCGGCATAGAGCGCCAGCGGACGGTCGACGCGATCCTCGACGCGGAACGGCAATTGCGTATTGCCGCCATAGACCGACGACGACGATGCATAGGTCATCGGGACTTTGCGATCGCGTGCCACCTCGAGCATGTTGAGATGGCCGACCAGGTTCGACTGGACATAGCTGTGCGGATTCTCGATCGAATAGCGCACGCCGGCCTGCGCACCGAGGTGGCAGATCGCATCGAAATCGTGCTCCGCCAGTGCGGCGACGAGCCCCGCGTTGTCGGCGAAATCGATCTCGAGAAATTCGAACGCGTTGCCATTGTGCTGTTTGAGGTGCGCGATCCGATCGCGCTTGAGCTGGATCGAATAATAATCGTTGAGGTTGTCGATGCCGATCACATGATCGCCGCGCCGGGCGAGAAGGCCCGCGACTTGCGAGCCGATAAAGCCCGCGGCGCCTGTGACGAGGATTTTCATAATAAGCATGATCCGGCAAAACGATAATCGCGCTGGCGGATAAAGACGACGTCCCCGATATGCAAGAACGCAAGCGCTGTCGCGCACCATATGTACCACGCTTGCGGATCTGCTTCATCGGCGCGCAAGATAGGTCAGGCTAGTACAGGCAGATGAACATCGACCGCCGACATTTGCTCGCCTCGTCGGGTGCCGCACTGGCTATCGCCGCCTTCGTCCCCGCCCGCGCCCAGCCAGGCGGCGCGCTGACTCCCGAAATGTTCGGTGCCAAGGGCGACGGCAGGACCAACGACAGCGCCGCATTCGCGGCATTGTCCGCCGCGATCGAGCAGCGCGGTGGTGGCACCATTATCCTGCGCAAGGCGACCTATATCGTCGGCCGACAGGCGCAGGCTCCCCGTGGCCGGAGAGACGGCTATGCTTTCGAACCGGCGGCATTGCTCGCATTCCATCGTTTGCGCGCGCCGCTCGTCATTCGCGGCAACGGCGCAACCCTTCGGTGCGCCCCTGGCTTGCGCTATGGCACGTTCGACCGCGATAGTGGACGCAAGACGGTCAACGCGATGCCGTTCCTGGACGGCAGCCAGCTGTCCTCGCCCTATCGCGCGATGATCCATGCCGAAGATTGCCTTGCCGACATAGAGATCGACAATATCGAGCTCGACGGGAACCTCGCGCGGCTGGCGATCGGCGGTCCATGGGGCGATACGGGATGGCAGATTCCCGCGACCGGCATCATTTTGAAGAATAATCGCGGTTGGGAACGTCTCTCCAATATCCACGCGCATCATCATGGCCAGGATGGCTTGATGATCGACGGGATCGATGCGGTTCGCGCCGGGCAAGCGCGCACGACGCTCGACAATGTCCGCAGCGAATATAACGGCCGCCAGGGACTGAGCATCGTCGGGGGGCGCGCGTTCACGCTGCGTTCTTCGCAATTCAACCACACCGGCAAGGGCGGCATCGCCAGCGCCCCGGGATCGGGCATCGATATCGAGGCCGAGGGCGGCAAACGCGTACGCGACCTCGCGTTCGACACCTGCACCTTTGCCAACAACACCGGCGCCGGGCTGGTCGCCGACAGCGGCAATAGCGAAGATGCCCGCTTCACCCGCTGCACCTTTATCGGCACGACCAACTGGTCGGCATGGCCCAACAAGCCGCGATTCCGGTTCTCACAGTGCACCTTCGTCGGAGCACTGGTCCATGCCATCGGTGACCGCGATCCGGCGCGCGCGACGCAGTTCAGCCAGTGCCGCTTTCTCGACGATCCCGCCCTGTCGCCGACGGGCGAGGTTTACGGCGGCGAAAATCCCGACCGGCCGATCGGCGACCTGCCCGACAATATCAACGTTCGTTTCGAACGGTGCGAGTTTCGCCTGACGCACCGCGCCGTACTGCCATGGTCGACCAACGTCATCTACGCGGACTGCACGATGTCGCAGAGGTCGAAGACGATGTCGTTTCCGCGCGGCACCTATGCCGGGCGCAACGTTCTCGACGGCAATGCCAATATCAGCGGATCCACCATCACCGGTACGCTGATCGGCAACGGGCGGACATTGACCGGACGGGTTTAGCAGTCCCTTCCGTCGCAGCGCGAGCAATGCTAGTCGCGCCGGGTCTTCCAATCCGCTGACGGAGAGAGATCGCTTGTCCAAGCTGCTCCTGACTGGTGCGCTGATCGCCCCTGACGCGTGCGACGCACGTGGCGGATATGCGCGCGCCGCGACAATCGGCATCGACGATGGGCGAATCGCGTTTGTCGGCGATCCCGTCGGCATTCCCGCCGGGTTCGCCGATGCGCGGTGCGAGGCGCTCGGCGGCCGCCTCGTCACGCCCGGGCTGATCGATTGTCATACCCACCTGGTCTACGCAGGATCGCGCGCGCGCGAGTTCGAACTGCGCCAGCAGGGCGCAACGTACGAGACGATCATGCGCGCGGGCGGCGGGATATTTTCGACCGTCGCGGCGACGCGCGCGGCGTCGGCGGAGGAGCTTCTCGCCGGCGCGCTCAAACGTATCGATCGCCTGATCGCCGAAGGCGTGACGACGGTCGAGATCAAGTCGGGCTATGGCCTCGACCGCGATACCGAGCTTCGCATGCTGCGCGTCGCGCGCGACATTGAGAACCATCGCGCGATCCGCATCCGCACGACATTCCTCGGCGCGCACGCTTTTCCAAAAGATGTCGGCGCCGACGCCTATCTCGATGAAATGTGCCTGCCGACGCTCCGGGAAGCGGCGGCCCAAGGCCTGGTCGATGCGGTCGACGGCTTTTGCGAGAATGTCGGTTTCAGCGCGCAGCAGATGGCGCGTGTGTTCGACGTGGCGCGCGATCTCGGCCTGCCGGTCAAGCTCCATGCCGAGCAGCTGTCGGACCAGGGCGGCGCGGCGCTTGCGGCGCGTTACGGCGCGCTGTCGGCCGATCATCTCGAATATGTCGGCGACGACGGCATCGCGGCGATGGCGGCGAGCGGCATGGTCGCGGTGCTGTTGCCGGGTGCTTTCTACACGCTCCGGGAAAAGCAGCCGCCGCCGGTCGAGAAGCTGCGCGCGGCGGGCGTGCCGATGGCGCTGGCAACCGACGGTAATCCGGGATCGGCGCCGATGAGCTCGATTTTGCTCGCGATGAACATGGGCGCGGTCCTGTTCGGCCTGACGCCAGAGGAAGCCTTGCGCGGCGTTACCGAACATGCCGCGCACGCGCTCGGTCTGGCCGATCGCGGCACGATCGCGGTGGGGATGCGCGCCGATCTTGCGATCTGGGATGTTACCGATCCCGCCGAGCTCAGCTATCGGATCGGCGACGCGCCGCTGCATCAACGCATTTTCGAAGGACGCTTATGCTGACGCTTTCCCCCGGTTCGGTCGATCTGGCGACGCTCGAGCGGATATGGCGCGAGGAGCTGCCGGTCACGCTCGACGCCGCAGCACGCGACCGGATCGCGACATCGGCCAAGCGGATCGATGCAGTGATCGCAGGCAGCGAGGCGGTCTATGGCGTCAATACCGGTTTCGGCAAGCTCGCCTCGATCCGCATTGCCGCGGCCGACACCGCGACGCTCCAGCGCAATTTGATCCTGTCGCATTGCTCGGGGGTCGGCACCGCCACGCCGCGCGCGATCACGCGGCTGATGATGGCATTGAAGCTGATTTCGCTGGGCCGGGGCGCGTCGGGCATCCGCACCGCGACGGTCGAGCTGATCGAGGCGATGCTGGCGAAGGGCGTGACGCCCGTCGTGCCGGCGCAGGGCTCGGTCGGCGCGTCGGGCGATCTCGCCCCGCTTGCACACATGGCGGCGGTGATGATGGGCGAGGGCGAGGCGGAGTTCGACGGCGTGACGATGTCCGGCGGCGCCGCGCTCGCCAAAGCAGGGCTCGCGCCCGTCACCCTCGGCCCCAAGGAAGGCCTCGCGCTGATCAACGGGACGCAGTTCTCGACCGCGCATGCGCTCGTCGGCCTGTTCAATGCGTGGCACGCCGCGCGCGTCTCGCTGCTGTCGTCGGCGCTGTCGATCGATGCGGCGATGGCCTCGACCGCGCCGTTGACCGCCGAAATTCACGAACTGCGCGGACATCCCGGGCAGATCTGCGCGGCGGCGACGATCCGCGGGCTGCTCGAGGGGAGTGCAATCCGCGATTCGCACCGCGACGACGACACCCGCGTCCAGGATCCCTATTGCATGCGCTGCCAGCCGCAGGTGACGGGGGCGGCGATCGACGTTCTCGCCCAGGCTGCGCTGACGCTGCGCCGCGAAGCGAATGCCGCGACCGACAATCCGCTCGTGCTTGCCGACAGCATCGTTTCGGGTGGCAATTTCCACGCCGAGCCGGTCGCCTTTGCCGCCGACATGATCGCGCTCGCGCTGGCCGAGATCGGGTCGATAGCGCAGCGTCGCATCGCCTTGCTCGTCGATCCGACGCTGAGTTTCGACCTGCCGCCCTTCCTCGCCGCCGATCCCGGGCTCAATTCGGGGATGATGATCGCCGAGGTGACGAGCGCCGCGCTGATGAGCGAGAACAAGCACCTGGCCAATCCGTGCTCGACCGATTCGACCCCGACCAGCGCCAACCAGGAAGACCATGTCAGCATGGCGGCACACGGCGCGCGGCGGCTGGGGCCGATGGCCGACAACCTGTTCCGCATCCTCGGCATCGAGATCTTTTGCGCGGCCGAGGGGATCCGTTTCCGCGCCCCGCTCGCGACGAGCCCGGCGCTGGCGCGCGTCTGCGCGCGCTTCCACGAAGAGGTCGCGCCATTGACGCAGGACCGTTTCCTCGCGCCCTGCCTCGAAACGTCGGCGAGACTTGCACAGGGTCGCGCGTTGACCGACGCGGCCCAAACCGCCTTTCCCGAACTCGAGGAGCTGATCCGTGGTTGACCGCCGACACAATAGCCGCACCGTCAAGGCGCCGACCGGCACGACGCTCAATGCCAGGAGCTGGCTGACCGAGGCGCCGCTTCGCATGCTGATGAACAACCTCCATCCCGACGTCGCCGAAAATCCCGACGAGCTCGTCGTCTATGGCGGCATCGGCCGCGCCGCGCGCAACTGGCAGGCGTTCGACCAGATCGTCGACAGCCTCAAGCGGCTCGACGACGACCAGACCTTGCTCGTCCAGTCGGGCAAGCCCGTCGGCATCTTCCGCACGCACAAGGACGCGCCGCGCGTGCTGATCGCCAATTCGAACCTCGTCCCGCACTGGGCGACGTGGGACCATTTCAACGAGCTCGATAAGAAGGGCCTGGCGATGTACGGCCAGATGACCGCGGGGTCGTGGATCTACATCGGCACGCAGGGCATCGTTCAGGGCACCTACGAGACTTTCGTCGAGGCCGGGCGGCAGCATTATGGCGGCGACCTGACCGGGCGCTGGGTCCTCACCGCGGGGCTTGGCGGGATGGGCGGGGCGCAACCGCTCGCCGCAGTGATGGCGGGCGCGTGCTGCCTCGCGATCGAGTGCGACGAGACGCGCGCCGATTTCCGCCTCCGCACGCGCTATGTCGACGAGAAGACGCACGACATCGATGAGGCGCTCGCGCTCATCGACCGCTGGACCGCGACAGGTCAGGCCAAATCGGTCGCGCTGATCGGCAACGCCGCCGAAATCGTCCCCGACCTGTTCGCGCGCGGCATCCGCCCAGACATCGTCACCGACCAGACCAGCGCGCACGATCCCGTCCACGGCTATCTGCCGATCGGCTGGAGTGTCGGCAAATGGCGCGCGAAGCAGGAAAGCGATCCCAAGTCGGTCGATCGGGCCGCGCGCGCCAGCATCAAGCTCCACGTCGCGGCGATGGTCGACTTTCATCGCGCCGGTGTGCCGACGGTCGACTACGGTAACAACATCCGCCAGGTCGCGCTCGACGAGGGGCTGGCCGACGCCTTTGCCTTTCCCGGCTTCGTCCCCGCCTATATCCGCCCGCTCTTCTGCCGCGGCATCGGCCCGTTTCGCTGGTCCGCGCTGTCGGGCGACGCGCAAGATATCTACAAGACCGACGCCAAGGTGAAGGAGCTGATCCCCGACGCTCCGCACCTGCACAAATGGCTCGACATGGCGCGCGAACGCATTGATTTTCAGGGGCTGCCTGCGCGGATCTGCTGGGTAGGCCTGGGTCAGCGCGACAAGCTCGGCCTCGCGTTCAACGAAATGGTGCGCAACGGCGAACTCTCTGCCCCCGTCGTCATCGGCCGCGACCATCTCGACAGCGGCTCGGTCGCCTCGCCCAATCGCGAGACCGAGGCGATGAAGGACGGCAGCGACGCCGTCAGCGACTGGCCGCTGCTCAATGCGCTGCTCAACACCGCGAGCGGCGCGACCTGGGTGTCGATTCACCATGGCGGCGGCGTCGGCATGGGATTTTCGCAGCACAGCGGCATGGTGATCTGCTGCGACGGGACCGAAGACGCCGATCGCCGCATCGCCAACGTGCTGTGGAACGACCCCGCGACCGGCGTCATGCGCCACGCCGATGCCGGTTACCAGGAGGCGCTCGATTGCGCGCGTGAAAACGGGCTCGATCTGCCCGGCATCCTGCCGCAGGATTAGCGGACCATGCCGATCAGCTTCCTCCCCGCCGCGCCATGGACCGGCCGCTCCGATCCCGAAGACGGTGCCGACGCGCTGCGCCTCCACCATCTCGTCCGCGACGATGCCCCGCGCGCGTTGATCGGCTTCGCCTGCGAGGCGGGCGTCGCGCGCAACAAGGGCCGCCCCGGCGCATCGCAAGGCCCCGCCGCGCTACGCAGCGCGCTCGCCAATATGGCGGCTCCCGATCGTGCGCTAAGAGGTGAGGGCGGTTTCAGCGATCTCGGCACGATGGTCGTCGAAGGCGACGATCTCGAGATGGGGCAGGCGGCGCTCGCCGACCGCATCGCCGGCGCGTTAGGTCGGCATGAACGCGTGGTCGTGCTCGGCGGCGGGCACGAAACCGCCTTCGCCAGTTACTCGGGTCTCGCCAAGGCCCGGCCCGGCCAGCGCATCGGCATCGTGAACCTCGACGCGCACCTCGATATCCGCGCGGTCGGCGATCGGGGCGGATCGTCGGGCACGCCCTTCGCGCAGATCCGCGAGTTGGCGGGCGATGCCTTCGATTATCTGGTCCTGGGGCTCGCCGAAGAATCGAACACCGCCGCGCTGCGGAACAAGGCGCGCGACTGGGGCGTGACGACGGTGAGCGATCACGCGCTGATTGCCGATCCCCATGCCGCCGACAGTGCGATCCGCGACCTGATTGCGCGCAACGACCTCGTCTATCTGACGATCGATATCGACGTCCTGCCGCATTACCAGGCGCCCGGCGTCAGCGCGCCGGCGCCGCGCGGCGTGCCGCTGTCGGTGATCGAGCATCTCGTCGGCGAAGTCATGCGCGTCTGCGCCGAGCTCGGTCGCCCGCTGCCGCTCGCCGACGCGGTCGAACTCTCGCCGCCGCACGATCGCGACGGCATGACCGCGCGCAGCGCCGCGTTGCTGATCCGAAAACTGCTGTTCGATTGATACGGTGGTGAGCCCTGCTGGGTTCGAACCAGCGACCTACTGATTAAAAGTCAGTTGCTCTACCGACTGAGCTAAGGGCCCCACCGCGATGTGCACCTAGAAAGCGCGTCGCCCGCGGTCAAGCGGCTTGGGCGCGGAAAGTCGTCGCGAAAGCTGACGCAACGTCCGTCCGCCCACGGGATCGCGCCAATCGCCCGCGATGTCGCTGGCGGGTCCGAGAACGAAGCCGCGCTCGCGAAATTCGCGATGCGGGATCGAGAGTGCGCGATCGGCGAACAGGCCGCCCGACCACAAGACGATGTCGAGGTCGAGGACACGCGCCCCCCAGCGCCGCGCGCGGCGTCGCCCGAAATCGGTCTCGATCGCCTTGAGCCGGGCGAGCAGGGCGCGCGGGGAGAGGCGGGATTCGAGCACGACCGCGGCGTTGGCGAAGCGCCGCCGCGACGGGCCGAGCGGCGGCGATGCGACGACCTGCGATCGCGCCGTCACGCTGCCGAGCTCCTCCAGCAGGCCGATCGCCGCCCTCACGATATCGCGCGGTGCGCCGAAGCGCGCGTGACGCCGGTTCGAACCCAGGGCGATCAGATAGGTCTGGCTTGCCTCGCTCATCCCGTCGCCCTAGTCCCGCGACGATGCCGCTGCAAACCCGTTCCGATCCGTCCCCCGCCGACCTGTCGCCGCTGGCCAAAGGCGAGCCGCCGCGCGACTGCGCGCTGTGCCCGCGGCTCTATGCGTTTCGCGAGGAGGTGGCTGCCGAATATCCCGGCTGGTGGAACGCCCCGGTGCCGGCCTTCGGCGATCCCGCCGCGTGGCTCGCGATCGTGGGGCTGGCGCCGGGCAAGCACGGCGCGCACCGCACGGGGCGGCCGTTCACCGGCGACTATGCGGGCGACCTGCTGTTCGCGACGCTGGCGAAATTCGGCCTGTCGAACGGCTGCTATGACAGCCGGCCCGACGACGGGCTGCGGCTCGACGGCGCGATCATCATCAACGCTGTCAAATGCCTGCCGCCGCAGAACAAGCCGCTGCCCGCCGAGGTCCACAATTGCCGGCGTTTCTATACGCACCAGCTCGCGATGCTGCCCGACGCGCGCGTGATGATCGCGCTCGGCCAGATCGCGCATTCGACCGTCATCCGCAATCTCGGCGCGCGCCAGGCGGACTTCAAGTTCGGCCATCTTGCCGAGCATCGACTGCCCGACGGCCGCGTGCTGATCGATAGCTATCACTGCTCGCGCTACAACACCAACACCGGGCGGCTGACGGCCGAGATGTTCGAAGCGGTGTTCGCGCGGGCGGCGGAAGTCAGATCAACGGGCTGAATTCGGTGACGATGCGCCGGTACAGTGCGCGCTTGAACGGGACGATCAATTCGACGAGCTCGTGCGGCGATTTCCAGGCATATTCGCGGAATTCGGGATGTTCGGTGGCAATATCGACGTCGCCGTCGTCGCCGGTGAAGCGCATCAGGTACCAGCGCTGCCTTTGGCCGCGATATTTGCCCTTCCACAGCACACCGATCAGCGCGTCGGGAAGCTCGTAGACGAATTCCTCGCTCGCTTCGGCGATCAACTCGGCCTTGGTCCTGGCGACGCCGGTTTCCTCTTCGAGTTCGCGCCAGGCCGCGTCGAGCCAGTCCTCGCCCTTGTCGACGCCCCCCTGCGGCATCTGCCACGCCTCGGCGCGGTTATCGATGCGCTGACCGACGAACACCTTGCCGTCGGCATTGACCAGCATGATGCCCACGCCGGGGCGATAGGCCAATGTCTCGCGATTGACTTCAGCCATTGTCGGGCAGGACCGCCTTGAGCAGGCGAAACGCCTGCGCGATATCGTCGTTCGACGACGGCAGCGCCTTGCGCAGCGTGATGAAACCGTGGACGTTGCCGACGGCGTTGTAATGCGCGACCGTCGCCCCGGCATCGACCAGCGCCTTGGCATAGGCGCGCCCCTGGTCGCGCAGCGGGTCGAGCCCGGCGGTCATCACCACCGTCGGCGGCATGTCGTGATGCGCGTTGTCGATGCAGACGTTGCGCAGATCGGCGGGGTCGGCGGCATAATGGTCCGAAAACCATTTCATCGTGTCGACGGTCAGCAGATGGCCCTTGGAAAAATCGCCGAAGCTTCGATATTTGGTCGCTTCGTCGACGACGGGATAGATCGCGAACTGCGCGACCACGGGCTTGGCCGCGGGCTTTTCGCGCAACTGCTGCGTCACGACGATGGCAAGGTTGCCGCCGGCGCTGTCGCCGCATGGGATCAGCCCGGTGATATCGAGGCCCAGCGCCCTGCCATTGTCGGCGATCCAGCGCGTCGCCGCCTCGCAATCCTCGGGCGCGGCGGGGAAAGGCGCTTCGGGCGCGAGGCGATAGTCGATCGACACCACCGGCAATTGCATCGCGCGCGCCATCTCGGCGCAGAAGCTGTCGTGCGTATCGAGGTCGCCGATAACGAAACCGCCGCCGTGATAGAAGCAGATGGCCGGCGCCGCCGCCGCCGCCGTGCGCGCATCGTAGAGCCGGATCGCGATGTCGCTGGCAGGGCCGGGCAGCGACAAGTCCTCGACGCGGGCGATCTCGCCGCGCTCGACATCGGCCATCGCCTTGGCCATTTTCATCAGGCCGCGGCCTTCTTCCGGATTGAATTGCCACACCTTCGGCGTCGCGGGATCGTTGATCACCTCGAGATAGGCGCGGACATCGGGGCGGGCATCGGGATGAATTTCGGTCATGGCGCTCCATTTGCCAAAGCGGCGAGCCGTTGCAAAGCGAAACCTCTTGCGTCGGCGCGGCTCGAAAAAGGCTTTGAGTGACGCGCGCTCGCAGCGTAGGGACGAAAAAACACCAGTTGATACGGGACCAGACATGGCCACAGCCTCGCACGAGGTCACTCCGCAGGAAGCCGCCGCCCATCCGCCCGCCGAGGCGGTCGTCGTCCGTTTTGCCGGCGACAGCGGCGACGGGATGCAGCTGACCGGGGGGCAATTCACGTTGTCGACCGCGCTGGCGGGCAACGACCTTGCCACCTTCCCCGATTTTCCCGCCGAAATCCGCGCGCCCCAAGGGACGCTGTTCGGCGTTTCGGCGTTCCAGATCAATTTCGGTTCGACCGCGATTGAGACAGCGGGCGATGCGCCCGACGTCCTCGTCGCGATGAACCCCGCCGCGCTCAAGACCAATGTCTCGGCGCTGAAGCCCGGCGGGCTGATCATCGCCGACAGCGGCGAATTCGGCGACCGCAACCTCGCCAAGGCGAAATACGAGGCGAACCCGCTCGACGACGGCAGCCTCGCCAAATGGCAGCTGATGAAGCTCGATATCAGCGCGCTGACGTTGGAGGCGGTGAAACCTTTCGGCCTCGGCAATAAAGAGGCCTTGCGCTGCAAGAACATGTGGACGCTCGGCCTCGCGCTGTGGATGTTCGACCGCGACCGCCAGCCGATCGTCGACTGGCTCAAGGCCAAGTTTGCCAAGCTGCCCGACATCGCCGAGGCGAATATCGCCGCGCTCAACGCGGGCCATGCCTATGGCGAAACCGCCGAACTCGCGGGGCCGATGCAAAAGGTTTCGATCGCCGCAGCGCCGACCGAGCCGGGCCTCTATCGCACCGTCACCGGCGCCGAATCGATTTCGCTCGGCCTCGTCGCGGGGGCGCAGCTCGCCGGGCTCAAGCTGTTCTTCGGCGGCTATCCGATCACGCCCGCCTCGGCGATCCTCCATCATCTCGCGCGGCTCAAGGAATTCGGCGTCACCACCTTCCAGGCCGAGGACGAGATTGCCGCGATCTGCGCGTCGATCGGCGCGAGCTATGCCGGACAGCTCGGCATCACCAGCTCGTCGGGTCCCGGCATTGCCTTGAAGACCGAGGCGATGGGCCTTGCGATCATGACCGAACTACCGCTCGTCATCGTCAATTCGCAGCGCGGCGGCCCGTCGACCGGCCTGCCGACCAAGACCGAGCAGAGCGACCTCTACCAAGCGGTCTATGGCCGCAACGGCGATGCGCCGCTGCCCGTCATTGCTGCTAGAAGTCCTGCCGACGCATTCGATTGCGCGATCGAGGCGGTGCGCATCGCGACGACCTACATGACCCCGGTCATGCTGCTCACCGACGGCTATATCGCCAATGCCGCCGAACCGTGGAAGGTCCCCGACATGGCGGGCTACGCGCCGTTCCCGGTCCGCTTCATGACCGATGCGCCGGGCGAGGGCGAGACCTTCATGCCCTATGCCCGCGACGAGAAACTTGCGCGGCCCTGGGCGATCCCCGGCACGCCGGGTCTGATGCACCGCATCGGGGGCATCGAAAAGGCGCAAGGCACCGGCAATATCGATTACGCTCCCGAAAACCACGCGCGCATGACCGAAATCCGCCGCGACAAGGTGCTGGGCGTCGATGTGCCCGATCAGGACATCGAGGTCGGCGAAGCCGGCGGCAGGTTGGCGATCGTCGGCTGGGGCTCGACCTACGGCCCGATCCTCCAGGCGGTCCGCCGCGCCCGTGCGCGCGGGATCGACGTCAGCCATATCCATATCCGGCACATCTGGCCGCTGCCGAAGAATCTGGGCGAACTGCTCAGGAGCTACGATCGTATCATCGTGCCCGAAATGAACACCGGCCAGCTGAAGACGCTGCTGCGCGACCAGTATCTCGTCGATTGCCGGCCGCTCAACAAGGTGTCGGGCCAGCCGTTCATGATCGCCGAGATCGAAGATGCGATCGCGAACGGCGTTGGCGACGGCGACGTTCCACCGAGCGCGACCCAGCTTCCCGAGCCGAAGGCGATGAACCCATGAACGACATGACCCCCATCGCGACCAGCCCCAAGGACTGGGAAACCGACCAGGAAGTGCGCTGGTGCCCCGGCTGCGGCGACTATGCGATCCTGAAGGCGATCCAGCGGACGATGCCGCAGATCGGCGGCACGCCGGCCAACACGGTGTTCGTGTCGGGCATCGGCTGTTCGAGCCGCTTTCCCTATTATATGGAGACCTACGGATTCCACACGATTCACGGTCGCGCGCCCGCCTTCGTCACCGGGATCAAGCTCGCCAATCCCGATCTCGACGTCTGGCTGGTGACCGGTGACGGCGACGGCCTGTCGATCGGCGGCAACCACATGATGCATATCCTGCGGCGCAATCTCGACACGCAGATCCTGCTGTTCAACAACGAGATTTACGGGCTGACCAAGGGGCAATATTCGCCGACGAGCCGCGAAGGCACGCGTTCGCCCTCGACGCCGTTCGGTTCGGTCGATCATCCCGCCAAGCCGTGCGCCTTCGCGCTCGGTTCGGGTGCGCGCTTCGTCGCGCGCGGCTATGACGTTTCGAAGAATCTGCCTGACGTGCTGAAAGCCGCGCATTCGCACAAGGGCGCGGCATTTATCGAGATATTCCAGAACTGTATCGTCTATAATGCAGACGTTTTCGCGGAATTTACCGACAAGAATAACGCGAATTCGCACCAGCTCTGGCTCGAACAGGGCGAACCGATGCTGTTCGAAAAGGGCAGCCGCGGTATCAGCCTCGACCACGATACGCTGCAGCTCAAGGTCGTCGATGTCGAGGGCGGCGACTGGCAAAATGCGGGCGTGATCGTCCACGACGTCAGGAACCGCGCGGTCGCGCACATGCTCGTCGAAATGCCCTTCGGCCCGTTCCCGATGGCCTTGGGCGTGCTCTACGACGACCCGCACCCGACCTTCGAAAGCGCCGTCGTCGCACAGAACCGCGAACTCAGCGAAGGCAGGACTCCCGACCTCCAGGCGCTGGTGTCGAAGGGGCAGACCTGGATGGTCGAGAAAGAGCCACGCGAAAATTGACGCGTCGTCGCTAAGGCATGGCCGATTCCGTTCTTCTGTGGTTCCGCCGCGATTTGCGACTGTCCGACCAGGCGGCGCTCGTCGCTGCGGCGGGCGAGGGGCCGGTCGTGCCGGTCTATGTCCTCGACGACGATGCGCCGGGTGATCACGCGATCGGCGGTGCGGCGCGCTGGTGGCTGCATCACAGCCTGGCGAGCCTCGATGCCGATCTGCGCGCCAGGGGTTCGCGGCTGATCCTGCGGAGCGGCGACGCGGTCGAGGAGATCGCGCAGCTCGCCCAAGACGTCGGCGCCACCCGCGTTCATGCGTTGCACCATTACGAGCCGTGGTGGCGCGATGCCGAGGCGGCGGTCGCCGACCGGCTCGATCTCGTCCTTCACGACGGCAACTACCTTGCCCCGCCGGGCAGCGTGACGACGGGGGCGGGCGAACCGTACAAGATCTTCACGCCGTTCTGGAAGGCGCTCAACGAGAGGATGCCGCCGAGCGAGCCACACACTGCTCCGCGCGATATCGCCGCGCCGACCTCATGGCCGCGCTCGGACGATCTCGCCGACTGGGACCTGCTGCCGACCGAGCCAGACTGGGCGACCGGTTTCGGCGAAGACTGGACGCCCGGCGAGGCGGGCGCGCGGGCGCGTGTCGCCGATTTCATCGACGAGGCGGCCGATTATGGCGAGGCACGCAACCTGCCGTCGATCGAGGGCAGCTCGCGCCTGTCGCCGCACCTCCATTGGGGCGAGCTCTCACCTGCCTTTGTCTGGCACCGCATCGCCGCCGTGGGGCGTGGCAAGGCGGGGGTGAATACGTTCCTCAAGGAACTCGCGTGGCGCGATTATGCGCAGAACGTGATCCTGCAGTTCGGCGACTATGCGAGCAGGAACGCGCGCGACCGCTTCGACCCGATGCAATGGCGGACGGGCAAGGGCGCCGATGCCGATTTTACTGCGTGGACGCAGGGCCGCACGGGCTATCCGATCGTCGATGCGGGCATGCGGCAGTTGTGGACGACCGGCTGGATGCACAACCGCGTGCGGATGATCGCCGCGAGTTTTCTCGTCAAACACCTGCTGATCGACTGGCGGCGCGGCGAACGCTGGTTCTGGGACTGCCTCGTCGATGCCGATTACGCCAACAACGCGGTGAACTGGCAATGGGTCGCGGGGACAGGTATCGATTCGAACATGTTCGTCCGCATCATGGCCCCGCTGTCGCAGTCGGAGAAATTCTCCGCGGGCGACTATATCCGCCGATGGGTGCCCGAGCTGGCGGCGCTCGACGACGACGATGCGATCCACGATCCACACGAGGCGGGTCGGGCGCCGCGCGACTATCCCGCCAAGCGAATCGAGCATCGCGCCGCGCGCGAGCGCGCGCTGGCTGCCTATGCCGGGATGAAGGCGGCGTCGTGAACGATTTGCCCCATGCAAGGCGCGGTGCCCACCTCGTCGCGGGCGATCGCGGACTGGTCGCAGGGCCGCTCTGGGCGCGCTTGTGGGCGCGCGGCCGCGCCCGCGTCTTCGAACGCGTCATCGAAAGCATCGACAAGGGCCTCGAATACGGCACGATTGAAGGGCGCTTGCCCGACGGCAGCACGCGGATCGTCGGCGGTCGCGGTGACGGCCCCTATGCGGTGTGCGAGATCACCAGCTGGATGGCGCTTGTCCGCCTCGCCAATTCCGGGTCGGTCGGCTGGTACGTTGCCTGGTCGCGCGGCGAATGGACGTCGCCCGATCCGGTCGCGATCTTCGACCTGTTCATGCGCAATGCGCGCAGCCTCGGCGGGGTTGCGCGCGCCAAGGGCGTCTGGCGGATCGCCAAGCGGCTGATCCATCGGTTCAACGGCAATTCGGCACGCGGCGCGAAGCGCAACATCGCGGCGCATTACGACCTCGGCAACGATTTCTACGCCGCCTGGCTCGACGAGACGATGAGCTATTCGAGCGCGATCTTCGCTGGCGACGGGCCGCTCGAAGACGCGCAGCGCCGCAAGATCGAGGCGATCGCCGACCGGCTGGCGCTCGCACCCGGCGACCGCCTGCTCGAGATCGGCTGCGGCTGGGGCTATCTCGCCAATCGCTTCGCCGATCGGGGGATATCGACGACCGCAATCACCCTGTCAGAGGAACAGCGCGCCTGGGCAGAACAGCGCTATCTCGCTGATGGCAAGCCGCTGCGGTTCGAGCTGATCGATTATCGCGCGATGACCGGGCAGTTCGACGGCATCGCCAGCGTCGAGATGGTCGAGGCAGTGGGGCAGGAATACTGGCCGCAATATCTCGATTGTATCGCGCGCTGCCTCAAACCCGGCGGTCGTGCCGCGATCCAGTATATCGCGATCGATGACGCGATTTTCGCCGATTACGCCGCCAGCGCCGATTTTATCCAGACCTATATCTTCCCCGGCGGCATGCTGCTGTCGACCGAGCGTTTCCGCGCGCTCGCCCAAGAGCGCGGCCTTGTCTGGAGCGACGAGACGCGCTTCGGCGGCGACTATGCCGAAACGCTGAAGCAGTGGCGTGAACGGTTCGACCTCGCCGTCAAAGAGAAGCGCCTGCCGACCGGTTTCGACAAACAGTTCCGTGACTTGTGGCGCTATTATCTGATGTACTGTGAAGGCGGATTCCGCGGTGGCGGCATCTGGGTCGCGCAGGTGACGTTGGCAAAAGGACAACCCGGTCGATGAACGTGATCAAACTTTTGGGTGTGGTGATCCTGACCCTTTCGGCTCCCGCCTTGTCGTCATGCGATCAGGCCAAAAAGCTCGCCGCCGGCGTTGCGGGTCTGCCCTCGGACAAGAACATCCTGTTCTGGACCGACGCGCAGCGGTCGAAGGCGTTCCGGATGATGGACAGCCTGACCGACGCGGCGACGATCGAGGCCGGCGGCAAGGCGATGCCGTTGCCGCAAGGCAAGCCCATCGACCTCGCCTGGACCGCCGCTGGCCGCGACTGGACGATCGATAGCTATTTGGCCGAGCAGGTCAGCGCCGGGGTCGTCATCGTGCACGACGGTCGGATCCGGCTGGAGCGCTATGGCATCGATTACGATGCCGAAGGTCGCTGGACCAGCTTCTCCGTCGCCAAGTCGCTGGTGTCTACGCTCGTCGGCGCTGCCGTGAATGACGGGTACATCGAAAGTCTCGACGATCCGGTGACGCGCTACATTCCCGCTCTCAAGGGGAGCGGTTACGACGGCGTCAGCATCGCCCAGCTGATGACGATGCGATCGGGCGTCAAATGGAATGAGGATTATGGCGATCCCCAGTCCGACGTCGCCAAGTTCAATGCCCAGCAAGCCGAAGGCGATATCGATCCGGTCACCGCCTATATGCGCAAACTGCCGAGCGAGGCCAAGCCGGGAACGCGCTGGCAATACAATACCGGCGAGACCAATCTGATCGGCGTGCTGGTTGAAAGGGCGGCTGGAAGGCCGATTTCGCAATATCTCTCGGAAAAAATCTGGGCGCCCTATGGCATGGAAGCCGATGCCACCTGGTTGACCAACGATGCCGGCAAGGAAATCGCCGGCTGCTGCATTTCGGCCCGGTTACGTGACTATGCGCGGTTCGGACTGTTCGTCGCCGAAGGCGGCTTGGCGGGCGGCAAGCGCGTGGTCCCCGAAGGCTGGTTCGCCAAGGCCGGCACGAAGCAGGCCGAAATCGGCGCTCCGGGACGCGGCTATGGCTATCAGTGGTGGACCTATGACGACGGCAGTTTCGCGGCGCAGGGCATCTTCGGGCAAGGCATTTTCATCGACCCTGCGCGCAAGTTGGTCATTGCCAGCAACGGCAATTGGCCGGTCGCATCCGATGCGCGGCTGCGCGAACATCGCGATGCCTTCTACCGCGCGGTCCGGTCCGCCATCGATCGCGAGGCGGCGCCAGCCGATTAGCCGGCGACCTTGACCCGTTCGGTGCTGTCGAATTCGGTTTGCAGCAAGGCGGCGATCGCCTCGGCGACGACTGCGGGGTCCTTCACGCTTTGCGGGTCCTCGCCGGGATAGGCGCGGGCACGCATCTGGGTGCGCGTCGATCCGGGGTCGACGATGGCGGTGCGGACCTTGGATATGTTGCACGTCTCGGCACCATAGCTGGCGACCAGCGTGTCGAGCGCCGCCTTCGACGCGCCATAAGCGCCCCAAAAAGCGCGGGGGCTGGCCCCGACGCTCGACGTGATCGCGACCAGGCGACCCGCATCGGATTTGCGCAACAGCGGATCGAACGCCGCGATCAGCGCCTGCTGCGCCAGCACGTTGAGCGTGAAAACGCGGTTGAGTTCCTTGCCGTCGATCGCGGTGACCGGCGCCAGCGTTCCCAGCATCGCCGCATTGAGCACGAGGATGTCGAGCTTGCCCCAGCGCTCGCCGACGGCTTGCGCCAGCTTGGCGATGCTGTCGCCTTCGACGAGGTCGAGCGGGGCGATCGTGGCGGCGCCGCCGGCCGCGAAGATTTCCTCTTCGACCGCTTCGAGATCTCTCGCGGTCCGCGCGACCAGAACGACGTGCGTTCCCTCGCGCGCCAGCGCCTTGGCGGTCGCGGCACCGATGCCGCGGCTGGCGCCGGTGACCAGCGCGATCTTTTCGCCGTCGCTTCGCATCAGACGAGATGTTCGGCGAGCAGGGGCAGGTCGAGACGCTCGTCGCCGCCATTCTGATCGGTCAGCATGGTTGGATAATCGCCGCTGAAACAGGCATCGCAATATTGCGGAGCCGTATCGTCCCGCCCAGTCTCGCCGACCGCGCGATAGAGACCGTCGAGGGTGATGAAGGCCAGGCTGTCGGCACCGATATGAACCCGCATCTGTTCGATGTCCTTGTTCGCGGCGAGGAGGTTTTCGCGCCGCGGCGTATCGACGCCGTAGAAACAGCTGTGCGCGGTCGGCGGGCTGGCGATGCGCATATGCACCTCCGAGGCGCCGGCATCGCGCATCATCTGGACGATCTTCATGCTCGTCGTCCCGCGCACGATCGAATCGTCGACCAGGATGACGCGCTTGCCCTCGATCAGCGCGCGATTGGCATTGTGCTTCAGTTTGACGCCGAGATGGCGGACATTGTCGCTCGGCTGGATGAAGGTGCGGCCGACATAATGCGAACGGATGATGCCGAGTTCGAAGGGAATTTCGGATTGCTGGGCATAGCCGATAGCGGCGGGGGTGCCGCTGTCGGGCACCGGGATGACGAGATCGGCCTCGACCGGGTTCTCGATCGCCAGTTCGGCACCGATCGCTTTCCTGACCGAATAGACGGACGATCCGTCGACGATCGAATCGGGACGGCTGAAATAGACATGTTCGAAGATGCAAAACCGCTTCGAAGCCTTGGCGAATGGCTTGATCGAGCGCGTCTTGCCGTTGTTCACGACGATGATCTCGCCAGGTTCGACCGAGCGGACGAATTCGGCGCCGACGACGTCGAAAGCGACCGATTCGGAAGCGAACAGGATCGCGTCGTCGAGCTGGCCCATGACCAGCGGGCGGATGCCGAGCGGGTCGCGGCAGGCGATCATGCCTTCGGAGGTCAGGCAGACGAGCGAATAGGCGCCTTCGAGTTGCTTGACCGCATCGATGAAGCGATCGAGCAAGGTCGAATAGAGTGACGTTGCCACGAGGTGGATGATCGTTTCGGTATCGCTGGTCGACTGAAAGATCGAGCCGCGCCGAACAAGTTCGCGGCGCAGTTTTTCGGCATTCGAGATATTGCCGTTGTGCGCGACCGCGAAACCGCCGGTCGACAGGTCGGCGAACAGCGGTTGAACGTTGCGCAGCGCGGTTTCGCCCGTGGTCGAATAGCGGACATGGCCGATCGCCGAGGACCCGGCGAGCGCGCGGATGATGGCGTCGCGGTCGAAATTGCCGGCGACATGGCCCATCGCGCGATGGGTATGGAAATGCTCGCCATCATAACTCGTAATGCCAGCCGCTTCCTGGCCGCGATGCTGCAGCGCGTGGAGGCCGAGCGCGACGACGGCCGAAGCGGTGTCGGCATCGGCAATGCCGAACACACCGCATTCTTCCTTGAGCTTGTCGTCGTCGAAGGGATCGGTTGTCAGCAGCACGGGGCCTCTGGATCATGGAGAAATAGACGGCGCGGGCCCGACGGCCCTTGGCAGCGGCATATAGGGACGGAGCGGGCGAATGTCTGCCCCCCATTTCAAAATCGCGGGGGCGCAATTGGAACCGTGGCGGCCATCGGCTAGAGGGATCGTCATGAGACACGCGTTATGCCAGCCAGTCTTTTCGAAGGTCTTCGCGATCGCGCTATTGGCGCTCGCATCGTGCCGCGGCGGAGAGGCTCCGCGCGATCGTCCCGAGCGTGAGCTGACACCGCTCGATCAAGCAGCGATCGACGCCGGGATCATAAGCGACGCGACGACGATCCCGGTGACCGGAAGCTATGAACGGCGGCATGAAAATGGCCGCAACCAGTTGTGTATCGATGCCGACAGCCGTTTCGGGATGATTGCCGATCTCGGGCGCGGATTGTTGTGCCAGGGGAGAGGGACGTTGAGCGCAAGCGGCGACCGGTTGCGCTTCGCGTTCGACGGCGTCGGCCGCTGCGTTGCAGAGGGAGCCTATGACGGCCGCGAGATCCGCATCGATGGCAGGGTCGAAGGCGACTGTTCGATTTTATGTTCGTCGCGTGCCACTTTCGCCGGGATGGTGGTGACCAAAGCAGGCGAAGGTGCCGCGCAAGAGGTTTTGTCGCGCGTCGATCGTGGCGAGCTCAAGCGCGGGCAGCCGCTCTGCAGCGCTACTTGACGTTCACGTAAACGGCAGATAGAAAATCGGCATGAGCAGCGACAACGGCCATGCCCAGATCGATACCCCCGACGCGCACGGTCGGCTGAGCTATTCGATCGGCGATCTGTCGAGCGAATTCGGCATCACCGCCCGCGCGCTGCGCTTTTACGAGGACGAAGGACTGATCGCGCCGACGCGCAAGGGCCTGACCCGCATCTACGCGAAGCGCGATCGAGCCCGCCTAGCGTGGATATTGCGCGCAAAGCGCGTCGGTTTCAGCCTGTCCGAGATCAAGGAGATGATCGATCTCTACGACGTCGGCGACGGTCGCGCGGTGCAACGCCGCGTGACGATCGAGAAATGCCAGGACCGGATCGACCTGCTCAGGCGTCAGCGGGACGATCTCGACAGCGCGATCGACGAGCTCGCGTCGTTCGTCGAAATGGTCAAGAAAGCCGATCGGGGCGAACGTCCCGAAGCCGTCAACAGGCGCCGCTCTCGCGTCGCGAAAGGATAAACATGCCCAGCTATTCCGCCCCCGTCAAAGACACGCGCTTTTTGTTGAGCGAGGTGATCGGACTCGATCGCTATGCGAGCCTGCCGGGTTTCGAAAACGCCAGCGGAGACATGGTGGATGCGATCCTGGGCGAAGGCGCCAGGTTCGTCGAAGAGGTCCTGTTCCCGCTCAACCAGATCGGTGATCACCAGGGTTGCACGCGCCAAGACGACGGCAGCGTCACGACCCCCGAAGGCTTCAAGGCGGCGTACGACAAATACCGTGAATCGGGCTGGGGCACGCTGTCGTCGCCCGAGGAATTCGGCGGCCAGGGCCTGCCGGCGATACTCGCGATCGCGTTCGAGGAATATATGACGAGTTCGAACATGGCGTTCGCGATGTATCCCGGGCTGACCCATGGCGCGGTTTCGGCGATTCTCGCCAAGGGATCGCAGGAGCAGAAGGAAAAATACACGCCCAAGATGATCTCGGGCGAATGGGGCGGGACGATGAATCTGACCGAGCCGCAATGCGGCACCGATCTCGGCCTGATCCGTACCAAGGCGGTTCCCAATGCCGATGGCAGCTATGCGATCAGCGGCACTAAGATCTTCATCTCGTCGGGCGAGCATGACCTAACCGACAACATCATCCACCTCGTCCTCGCCAAGACCCCCGATGCGCCCGACAGCGTCAAGGGCATCAGCCTGTTCATCGTGCCCAAATTGATGGTGAACGACGACGGGTCGCTGGGTGAGCGCAACGCGGTGAGTTGCGGCTCGATCGAGCACAAGATGGGAATTCACGGCAATTCGACCTGCGTGATGAATTACGACGGGGCGACCGGCTATATGGTCGGCGAGGAGAACAAGGGTCTCGCGGCGATGTTCGTGATGATGAACGCGGCGCGCCTCGGCGTCGGGCTCCAGGGGCTCGGCATTGCCGAGGTCGCCTATCAGAACGCGGTCGCCTATGCCGGCGACCGCCGCCAGGGCAGGGCGCTGACGGGTCCGCAGGATCCGCAGGAAAAGGCCGATACGTTGTTCGTCCATCCCGACGTTCGCCGCATGCTGATGGACGGCAAGTCGGTGATCGAGGGGCTTCGCGCGCTCATCATTTGGGGCGCGCTTCAGGTCGACCTTAGCCACAAGGCCGAAGACGAGGCCGAGCGCCAGATGGCCGACGACCTGATCAGCCTGCTGACGCCGGTGATCAAGGGCTATGGCACCGACAAGGGCTATGACATCGCGACCAATGCGCAGCAGGTGTTCGGCGGTCATGGCTACATCGCCGAATGGGGCATGGAGCAATATGTCCGCGATGCGCGCATCGCGCAGATTTACGAAGGCACCAACGGCATCCAGGCGATGGACCTGGTCGGGCGCAAGCTCGCGCAAAACGGCGGACGCGCGATCCAGTCGTTTTTCAAACTGGTCGACGACGAGATTACCGAGGGCAAAAAGGACGACGCCTTGGCCCCGCTGGCGGAGGCTCTCGACAAGGCGAATGGCCAACTCAAGGCGGCGACGATGTGGTTCATGCAGAACGGCATGGCGAACCCCAACAACGTCGGTGCCGGTGCGCACAGCTATATGCACATCATGGGCATCGTCGCGCTCGGCCTGATGTGGCTGCGCATGGCGACGGTCGCGTCTGCGAAGCTGGCGAGCGGCGAGGGCGACAGTGCGTTCTACGAGGCAAAGCTGGCGACCGCCCGCTATTTCGCCGAGCGTGTCATGCCCGATGCCGGCGCGTTGCGCCGCCGTATCGAAGGCGGCAGCGAGGCGGTCATGGCGCTTACCCCCGATCAGTTCGCCAGCGCCTATCGGTGACGCGTCACCGCGCGCTCGCCATCGTCAAACGTTGCTGCTAGCGAGCGCCGATGACTCAATCACCCAATGATGCGCAAAGCCCGCCCGTTCTTGCCGAAGCGGATCGCAATTGCTGGAAAATCGGCCGGGCCGACCGAGCCGCTATCATCATCGATGCGTGCGATTACTTCCGTATCGTTCGCCGGGCGATGCTCGAGGCTGAACGCCGGATCCTCATCATCGGTTGGGATTTCGACACGCGAATCGATCTCGATCCCACGAACGATGCGGTCGACGACCTCGGCCATTTCATGCTCGATCTTGCCAAGCGAAATCCGAGCCTCGAAATTCGGATTCTCAAATGGGATTTCGGCGCGCTCAAGTCGTTGTTTCGCGGTACGCATCTGTGGATGCTGTTCCGCTGGTGGATGACGAAATCGATCCGCTTCAAGTTCGATGGCAAACACCCTCCTGGCTGTAGCCATCACCAGAAAATCGTCGTCATCGATGATCGCCTCGCGATCTGCGGCGGGATCGATCTGACGCACGACCGCTGGGACACGCGCGATCACGAGGAAGGCGATCCGCGCCGGATCGAGCCGTCGGGGAAGGAATATTGCCCGTGGCACGACGCGACCGCGATGATCGATGGCGAGGCGGCGCGGCTGCTCGGCGAATTGTGCCGCGATCGCTGGCTCGTCGCGACCGGCGAGACGATGGAGCCGATCCATGACGCCGGTCCCCGGTGGATCGACGACGTCGATCCCGATTTTCGCAATATCGACGTCGCCGTCGCCCGTACCCGCGCCGAATATGAGGAATGTGCGGAGATTCGGGAGATCGAGCAATTATATTGCGACATGATCGCCCGCGCGGAAAATTTCATCTATTCGGAAAACCAGTATTTCACGTCGCCGAAGATCGCTGCCGCCATCAGCGAGCGCCTCGCCGAGCGGCCTGAACTCGAAATCGTCATGATCCAGCCGAAAACCGCCGACGGCTGGATCGAACAGATGGCGATGGACGGCACGCGCGTCCGCCTTACGCAGATGATCGGCAAGAACGATCCGACCAATCGCTTTCGGATCTATTATCCGGTAACCGACGGCGGCACGCCGATTTACGTCCATGCCAAGGTGATGATCGTCGACGACGCGATGTTGCGGATCGGGTCGTCCAACCTCAACAATCGCTCGCTCGGCCTCGACAGCGAATGCGACCTGTTGTTCGAGGTCGTGCAAGCCGAAGATCCCGGCAAGACGCGCACCGCAATTCGGCAGATTCGCGAAGGACTACTGGCCGAGCATCTTGGTTGCTCGGCGAGCGAATGGTGCGATGCTGCACAGGCCGCTGGATCAATCAACGGGGCGATCGAGGCGCTTCAGGGATCCGGAAAGACGGTCGAGCTGTTGCCGATGGAGGAGCCCGAAGGTTTCGAGGAATTTATCGCCGACAAGCAACTGCTCGATCCCGAATGTGCCGACGAGTTTTTCGAGCCGTTCCAAAAAACCAGCCTGGTATCGTCGTTCGTGGCTAATTTGCGAGGCCGGGCGAAGCGTTTTCGCCGCTAGATGCTCTTCATGCAATTGCGCGGTTCGAGACCGGCGAAGCGGGCGCAGTTGAACAACGCGCGTTCGAACCCGCTCCGCTGGTCGCGCAAATAGCTGAAGGCCATCGATTGCCGCGCGCTCGCGGTCAGTTCGCCGTTGATGGGCACCGCGGCGCTGTCGGTCCAGCCGAACAATTTGCAGTAATCGCGCTTGCCGCACTGGGCGAGCGCAAGCGCGCGCAGGCTCGCCGGGGTCGAGGACGACGGCGCGGCGACAAAGATGGTATTGTCGAACACCTTCGCGGTGGTTGCCGGCGCGGCGCTGGCGATCGCGTCGGCCAGGTCGAGCGATGTCTCGAGCGTCGTTGCCAGCGCGACCGCACCATGTGCCGGCGACCAGGTCGCCAGGCGGGCGATGCGCGGCTCGTCCCCGCTGACGCGCGACCGGAACGCCGCCGGCTGCCCCCACGCGCCTTTCCAGCGAAAGAACAGGTGGGTGTCGATCGCAGCGAGCTTGTCGAGCGAGTCGCTCCAATAGGGGACGACCCAGTCGGTATGATAATGCGTCGCCAGGCCGACGCGGCGATCGACGCTGCCGTTCAGGGCGGCTGTGGCGGCGTTGCGGGCGCGTTGCCATGCCGCCTCGCTATAGCGACGGTTGAGCGCACCGTCGCACGTGAATGTGAACTGGCAACCGGTGCGCCGCTCGCTGCCCTGGAACACGACGCCGCAAACGGTCTTGGGAAAGGCGGGATGACGCACGCGATTGAGCACGACTTGCGCGACCGGGCGCTGGTCGTCGCTGTTGTCGCCGGCTTCATAAAGCATCGCGGCGGCGAGGCAGTCGATCGCGCGGGCGCGCTGATCGGCGTCGCCGGCGAAGCTGAATGGCCGGGCGCTGACGATCGGCCCGTCGATAAACGGAATCTCGGCGTTGATCGCGCGCGCATCCTCGACCGTCACCGGCATCAGCAGCACGGGCTCGACGGCGGGCGGGGGCGTTGCGGGCAAACGATCGCCGGCGAGGTCCGGGTTGGTCGCGTGCGAGGCGATCGTATCGGCAAGCTTCGGCGCGGACGGGACGCCGACAAGCGCAATCGCGACCGCCGCAGCGATCGCGATCGCCACACCAAGCGCCCCGGCGAGAGGGCCTAATGATCGCTGATGTTCCATCGTCGGCTGCTGTGCCCGAACTAGGGCTATTCAGGCAAGAAGTCGGCGACCGACAGATAGCGTTCGCCGGTGTCGTAATTGAAGCCCAATATGCGCTTGCCGGTGCCGATCTCTTCGATCTTCTGGGCGATTGCGGCGAGCGTCGCCCCCGACGATATGCCGACCAGCATGCCTTCTTCGCGCGCCGCGCGGCGTGCCATGTCCTTGGCATCGCCGGCATCGACCTGGATCGCGCCGTCGATCGCATCGGTGTGCAAATTGCCGGGAATGAAACCGGCGCCGATGCCCTGAATTGGATGCGGACCGGGGTCGCCGCCCGAAATCACCGGCGATAAAGCGGGCTCGACCGCGAAGACCTGCAGATCGGGCCAGCGTTGCTTAAGGACTTCGGCCGTCCCGGTGATGTGGCCGCCGGTGCCCACGCCGGTGATGAGGATGTCGATCGGCGTATCGCCGAAATCGGCAAGGATTTCCTCGGCCGTGGTGCGCTTGTGGACGTCGACATTGGCGGGGTTGTCGAACTGCGCCGGCATCCACGCATTGTCGGTCTCGGCCACAAGCTCCTGCGCGCGTTCGATCGCGCCCTTCATGCCCTTTTCCTTGGCCGTCAGGTCGAACTCGGCGCCGTAGGCGAGCATCAGGCGACGCCGCTCGACGCTCATGCTTTCGGGCATGACGAGGATGATCTTATATCCCTTGACCGCGGCGACCATGGCAAGGCCGACGCCGGTGTTGCCGCTGGTCGGTTCGATAATCGTACCGCCGGGCTTGAGCGATCCGTCGCGTTCGGCGGCCTCGACCATCGCGAGCGCGATGCGGTCCTTGATCGATCCGCCGGGGTTCGAGCGCTCCGATTTGATCCAGACCTCGGCCTCTCCGAACAGGCGCCGCGTGCGGATATGCGGCGTGTTGCCAATGGTTTCGAGAATATTGTCGGCTTTCATCTGGGCCTCCGGGGCTGGTCTATGTCTGCGGCAAGTCTCCCATTTCGGGAGGGTCGAAGGTTTTCGCAAGCCTTAGCTCGGGAAAAAGCCGCGCCCAGGCGATGGTGATCGCGATCGCGCCGACCCCGCCGACCACCACTGCGGCGACGGGGCCGAGCAACGAGGCGAGGATGCCGCTCTCGGTCTCGCCGAGCTCGTTCGACGCCGAAATCGTCAGCAGCGAGACCGAACTGACGCGCCCGCGCATGGCATCGGGCGTATGCAACTGGATCAGCGACTGGCGGACATAGACGCTGACCATGTCGGCGCCGCCGGCCACGACCAGCGCGGCGACGCTCAGCCACAGCAGCTTGGAAAGCCCGAAGACGATGATCGCGGCACCGAAGATGATCACCGCCACCAGCATCTTGGCGCCGACATTGTGCGTCATCGGGCGCAAGGAAAACCAGATCGCCGTCACCGCCGCGCCCGCGCCCATCGATGACGCCAGGATGCCAAGGCCCAATGCTCCGACCTGCAGGATGTCGCGCGCAAAGACCGGCAGCAGCGCAGTCGCCCCGGCGAGCAGGACGGCGAACAGGTCGAGCGTGATCGTCGCCAGCACGAGACGGTTGCGGCGAACGTAGCGAAGGCCGTCGATCATCTGCGTCAGTGGCTTGCGGTCGCGCAACATCGGCGGCTGGGGAACCGGCTTGATGGTCATGACCCCGATCAGCGCGATCAGGAACAGTCCGCTGCAAAAGCCGTAAGCGACGTCGGGATGGATCGCATACATCGCGCCGCCGAGGCTGGGACCCGCGATCATCCCCGCCTGCCATGCGATCGAGGAGACGGCGATGGCGGTCGGCAGGACGGCGCGCGGGACCAGATTGGGTGCGAGCGCGCTGAATGCCGGCCCGGAAAAGGCGCGGGCGATGCCGAGGAAGAACGCTGTGACGAAGATCGCGGCTAGAGTGAGCGATCCCTGCCAGCTCAGAAAGCCGAGCCAGGCCGCGCAGCACAGCTGGATGAGGATCGTCGCCTGGCCTATCCTGCGGCGGTCGAAGCGGTCGGCGACCCAGCCGGTGACGGGCGTCAGGAAGAACAGCGGAACGAACTGGACGAGCCCGATCATGCCGAGCAGGAACGCCGCCTCGCGCACCGACATGTCGAGCCGCGCGATCCCGTAGACCTGCCAGCCGATGATGAGCACGAGCGCCGATTGGGCGAGCGTGCCGGCGAGCCGCGCCGTCCAGTATCGCTGGAAGTTGGGGATGCGCAGTGGATGGGGGTGATGCCCGCCCGATGCGGCGGTGGCGGAGGTGCTCGACATGAAAGGCGCTGTAGGTATCGCGGTCGCTTGCGCCAAGCCATGAAATCTCGCGAGCCACGTTTACTCTCTGGCGACGCCGCGTCCCTCAACGGGACGCCCACGGTCGCGGCATTGGCCGCTGGGGAAAAGTGCGGTAAATGCCCGATTAGTCGAAAAGGAGGCTGACATCCGCGCATTGACACCCAAAGCCGATATGATCCGGTCGATCGCGGTCGCCGCCATGTTGGCGGCGCTCGCCCTGGTCATGCTGGCGGCGTGTTCGTCTCGCGCGGAAACCGAGACTCGCCAGGAGGCAGCGGATGCGAAAGTCGGGGCGCAAGAGCCCGGGCCGGCGCCGCCAACGACGGCCAAGACAAATGCGGCGCCGTCCGCCAAGGGTTATGTCGTCAAGCGGGTGCTCGAAATCGACGGTCCGTTTCGCCATGGCGACTATGTCTGGGATGAAGAAGGCGCGCCGTCCGAAGGCGAGGTCGTCATCACCGTCGATCTGAAGGCCGAGACGCTGTCGGTGTTCCGTGGCGGCTATGAAATCGGTGCGGCAGTGATCCTGTTCGGTGCCGACGAGAAACCGACGCCGACCGGCGTGTATCCGATCACGCAGAAGGATGCCGACCATTACAGCAATCTATATGATTCGGCACCGATGCCCTACATGCTGCGAATGACCAACGATGGCGTCAGCATCCACGGCAGCGAAGTCGACTGGGGCTATGCGACGCACGGGTGCATCGGCGTGCCTGTGGCCTTCGCCAAAAAGCTGTTCGGCGTGACGAAGCTCGGCGACAAGATCATCGTCACCAATGGCGAAATGCTGAAAGCGGGCCAGACCATCCCAGCCGCCTGACCCCGGGATAGCCGGACGATCGCGACGGTTGGGGAAGGCCGGTCAGGCGGTGACGGCTTCTATCATGCCATCGTCGGTCTTCGCAGCTTCGACCCGCGCACGGGTCGCAGCCTCGCGAATTTCACGCTGTTTTTCGTAACGTTCGGCGCGTTCGGCCATTTCTTCCCAGTGGCGCATCGAACGCAGGCACCGGTCGCGGACATTGTCTAGATTGGTTTCAGCGGCAGCGCGGCGATCTGCATCCGCGCGTTGCCGGTAAAACGCCGAGTTGTCGGCCAATTGGTCTCTCCACCTAAGTTCAAACCAGGAACGGATCATGCCTTCGCGAGAATCGCGGGCGTTGCACCGAAGATAGACGTAAAGCGCGCCAAGGTAAAGGAATTACGCGCGTAGACGCGATCGGCGCTCATCGCCGCCCACCGCCTGGCGACGACTGTCCCGATCGGTTCAATAGCCGCGATGCGACGCGTAGGCGGTGCGTTCGACGGGCTCCTTGATCAGCGATTTGGCAAAGCGGCGGCGCAGCGATGCGGCGTCCTCGACGGTGCGCATGACGACGCGGGTGCCGCCGCCGGGCAGCGGCTCGATCGCGCTGATGTCGCGGTTCTTCTTGGTGCATTCCTCGACCACGGTCTCGACCTTGACCGCGATGTTGAGCGCGCGGCTGGGCCGTTCCTCGCCGGATTCGAAAATCATGCCGGGAGCTTTCGCGCGGTAACGACGCAAACGGGGAATCTGGAATTCATGGGGAATGCCTCTGCATGAAAGCGGGGGCAAATCGTTTCCCTCGGTCGCCGTTATGCCTGGGACGTGCAACGGCGATGAGCCTCGATAGCACGGAAGGACCGGCAAAGCGAGAAAATCGAAGCCGATCGGGAAATGGCTGCGCCGATGGGGGCGATCATCCTTGTATCGCTGGTCGGCGGCGCGGGCATTACCGCCTGAGCAATTTCACCACCGCCGCGTCGAGCGCCTGGAGGTAGCGCGAGCGGTCGGCCCTGGCGAAGGGGGCGGGGCCGCCGAGCTGGTCGCCGCCGGCGCGCAGGTCGGCCATGATCGCGCGGGTGGCGATGGCGGGGCCGATCGAGGCGGCGGTGAAGGGCTTTCCGGTCGGGGCGAGGACGGTGGCGCCGGCCTTGAGGCAGCGGTCGGCGAGGAGGATGTCGGCGGTGACGACGATCACGGCGGTGGCGCCGCTTGCCTCGCAGATTTCGGCGATGCGGTCGTCGGCCGCGTCGAAGCCGTCGCCGACGACGACGCGGTCGATCAGCGGGTGCGCGGGGATGCGCAGATGGCTGTTGGCGACGAGCGTGACGTGGACGTCGTGGCGCCAGGCGACCTTGTAGCTTTCGTCCTTCACCGGACAGGCATCGGCGTCGATCAGGATGCGGACGCGGGCGGCGGCGAGGGGGGGCATCGGGTCAGTGCAGCTTGGCGATCGCCAGGCCGTCACTGCGGGCGCGGTCGCGGACCGATTCCTCGGTGCGGGTCAGCGCCTTGGCGATCTCGCGCTGCGACTTGCCCTTGCGCGCGAGGTCGTGGAGCTTGGCGAGCTCGTCCTGCCGCCATGGCTGTTTGTGGCGTTCGAACCGATCCTTCTTCATCGCGCTCTCCTAGCCCTTTTTGGGTCCGCGGTCGGGGAATTTGCGCTTGCCCTGGAAGGGACGCTTCTTGGCGTAGTCGCGGCCGGCGTCGGCGGCCTTGCGCGCGGCGCCGGGATGGCCCGCGGCGGGGCGCATCGTCGAGCGCTTGGCCGGGTCGGCGGCGGGCCGGGCGTCGGGGCGCGCCGAGGGACGCGGATCGGGGCGTGTGGCGGGGCGCGTATCGGCGCGTGCGGGGGGACGAGCATCCGGACCCGACGGACGCGCGGGGCGGCGGTCGGAGCGCGGCGGGGCGGGACGCGAAGCGCCGCCCTTGCCGGCATCGCGGCCGCGATAGACGGGGCCGCTTTCGGAGCGTTCGATGAGGATGCCGCTTTCCTCTTCGCCGTCGATATTGGCGGTGCGGACGAGCGCGTCGGAGAATTTGGCGGCGGCGGCGCGCGGCACCTGGAAATAGGTTTCGTTGGCGCCGATGCGGATCGCGCCGATCGAATCGCGCGTGATATGGCCGCGGCGGCACAGGATCGGCAGGATCCAGCGCGGATCGGCATTCTGCCGGCGGCCGATGTCGAGCCGGTACCAGACGGTGTCCTCGAAGCCCGGCCGGTGCGTCTCGGCCTGTTTGGCGCGGTGCGCCTCGGGCGTGTTCTCGATCAGCTTTTCGGGCTGCGGCATCGCGGCGCGGTGCGCGTGGACGAGCGCGGCGGCGATATCCTCGGGGCTGCGCTCGGCGATCAGGCGCTGCGCCAGCGCGCGGTCCTCGTCGTCATATTCGACCGGGGTGAGCAGCGCCTCGAGCAGGCGCTCGCGGTCCTGCTTTTGGATGGCCTCGCGCGTCGGCGGGTCGATCCAGTCGGCCTTGATCTTGGCCCCGCGCAGCATCGATTCGACGCGCTTGCGGCGCGGATAGGGCACGATGAGGACGGCGGTACCCTTTTTGCCCGCGCGGCCTGTCCGGCCAGAACGGTGCTGGAGGATTTCGGCGTCGCGCGGGATTTCGACATGGATGACGAGGCTGAGCGTCGGCAGGTCGATGCCGCGCGAGGCGACGTCGGTGGCGACGCAGACGCGGGCGCGGCGGTCGCGCAGCGCCTGCAGCGCCTCGTTGCGTTCGCCCTGCGAATGTTCGCCCGACAAAGCGACGGCGGCAAAGCCGCGCTCGCGCAGCGTGGCGTGGAGGCGTCGCACGTTGTCGCGCGTGGCGCAGAACAGCATCGCGGTCTCCGCCTCGTGAAAGCGCAGCAGGTTGACGACGGCGTGCTCGATCTCGGCGGGCGCGACGGTCATCGCCTGATAGGCGATATCGCCGTGGCCGCGATCGTCGCCGACGGTCGAGATGCGCAGCGCGTTGCGCTGATAGCGCTTGGCGAGCGAGACGATCGGCTGCGGCATCGTCGCCGAGAACAGCAGCGTGCGGCGGCCGTCGGGGGTGGCGTCGAGGATTTCCTCGAGGTCGTCGCGAAAGCCCATGTCGAGCATCTCGTCGGCCTCGTCGAGGATGATCGCCTTCAAGTTGGTGAGCACGAGCGAGCCGCGCTCGAGATGGTCGCGCAGGCGGCCCGGTGTGCCGACGACGATGTGGACGCCCTGCGACAGCGTGCGGCGTTCCTTCGACGCGTCCATGCCGCCGACGCAGGTGGCGATGCGCGCGCCCGCCTTGCCGTAGAGCCAGGCGAGCTCGCGGCTGACCTGGAGCGCGAGCTCGCGCGTCGGGGCGATGGCGAGCGCGAGCGGCGCGCCGGCGGCGGGCATGGTGCCGGCATCGTTGAGCAGATCGGGCGCGATGGCGAGGCCGAAGGCGACGGTCTTGCCCGATCCGGTCTGCGCCGAGACGACAAGGTCGCGGCCGGCGGCCTGATCCTCGAGCACGGCGGCCTGGACCGCGGTGGGGGTGGCATAATCCTTGGCGGCGAGCGCGTCCGCAAGAAAGGGTGCGAGTTTGGAAAAGGGCATAAGATACTTTGCGTCGAGAGGCCGGCGAGCGGCGGAAAATGGGCGTCGGGAGAAGGCCGGCAGGGCGGTTTGCACGCGCCAGGGCAACGGGCCCGGTCAGCGCCAGATCGTCGGCATACAGGATATTGCGCGATTTGGCTTGTGTTGTTTTGCGGTGCAGCAATTTTCGGGCGGCGGTGGCGAGTGGGGTACGGCGTGGAGAGCGCGGAAATGCTGACAAGGTCGCGAAGGTCACGATATGGTGGGGCAGAGTCACGGGTGCGGGTTTGCTGCGGGCGGCGCGTCGGTCCGGAAGGTCACAGAGTCACGTTCGTTGCGGTTTTCGTCGTGTGTGACTTTCGGAGTCACACCGGGCTGCGCGCGGGAGGGCGCGATGGCGGGGAGGGAAGGACGAGGCTGTGGCATCGTTGCGGGTTATGCCCGATGCGGTAAATTGTAGGACAGGGGTTTTCGTTGGCAATGCCTCGAACCCGCGAACAGCCGGCTTGCGATCACAGTCACGGGTGGCGACGAGGTCCTTGCACCCCGCGTATTTTAAGTCTGATATGCTCCCAATCTCGGTCGTAAGACATCAACTTTGAGGACCTTGGAACCGGACATTCATAGGGGTGCGCCGGTCTACCCAGGGGTTAGCAACCGAAGCCTCTCCGATCACATCACAGTATTGCGGCCCACGCTGAATTTCCTCAGGGTGGCACCATGCCGAGCAGGAACAACATTTGCACTTGTGGGAGCGGCAAGCGCTTCAAGCACTGTTGCGGCGCGTTTGGCAGGCCAAACTCATCGTCCTCAATGATAAGCGACGAGGAAATGATTGAGGCCCTCAAGCGAGCCGATACCGTCGGGCGGGCGAAGGGCGAGGAGCCATCTGCTCGTGAGTTAATGAACGTTGGACGCGCTCTTGGCGAGTTTGGGGTCACCAGCTTCAGAATAACCGGTAGGGATCGGCCCGATATCGTCCAGCGGGCGCAGGAGCTGAATAGAATGCTCTTCATGCCGCGCGAGCTACAGGCGGGCGGGGTACATCTCGGAGCCTTCTTGTTCCGAGACATGTTCTGCCGAATGTACGCGCCAATAGCGTTCGGTCGGGCGCATATCGATTTCTGGAAGCTGGTAGACCTCAACGATTTCCAGAAGGCGTGGCTGGCTTCAGATGAGCACGATCTTGCTAGGTTTACCGATCAAGCCGCGGACATCATCGACTTTGGTTATGGCTTCATGGAGTTTGGACACGGAAGGTCAATCGATCCGCGTGGCAACGACCTAATGTGGCGCGCGCACGCTCAACTCGAAGCGGCTGCTGCAACGGCTACCTCGGCCTACGACTACCGGGGGACAACACAGAGCGCGATCCTCGGTACCGAGCTGGCGCTAAAAGCTGGGCTAGCCGCAAGCGGCGTCTCTGACAAGGAACTGAGTAGTCGCAAGTCGATCGGACATAACTTGGTTGCCGCGGCTCAGAAGTTGGGCTCACTGTGCCCGAACTTTGACGCCGATCGTGTTGAGCGCGTTGTGAGCACATTTCCAGACTACGTAAGCAGCCGTTACCTAGACAAGCCGCCTAGCCGTGAAGAAACCGGCCACCTGATCATGGGCGCGCAATATGTTGCCGCCGAGGTCACCCGGCAGTTCTCGGATCGGAATCTACGAAAGAATGATCCCGCCTTCCAGAGGAGGCAATATCCGGCGTGATGGTGGGGAGGCTGGATTTAGGTTTTCACTTAGGGTTTGAGGCTGGCGCACCGAAAGACACCCCGTCCTTTGCGATCGACCTCCAGACCAAGTGTGAGCCTCTTTGTGTTTCGCGATTTGGTAAAGCGAAGACACCGGATTCGAACTGGGGAAGAATGGTGCGGACGTTCAAATCACATAAATAGCCAAGCAAGGCTTCAAATACCTCTGCAATGTCAGCAACCTGCGCATCAAGGAACTGGATCACATCCCGTTTCGTAAGGGCGCTGTCCTGATGTGCAATTTCAATGGTTGGTGCTAACAGTGAACCATCAGCCTGAAGCTCGTAGTCGAAGATTGTCACAGACTTGGTCTCGTTTGGATGGATCATGGCATGTCGATGGTTTGCAACCGTAGCCAAAACCTCCCAAGCCGCATTCATCCAAGCATGGAAATCATCAGCTTCGCCATACTTTGCGAGCAATGCTGGTTTAAATTTGGAGTCCCAAGGTTCATTGCGTGCTTTCTCCGGGAAAAAGAGTGCAGTCAGCTTCTTTATTTCGATTTCAACATCGCGCAGTGCGGCGAGACTCTGTCGAACCTTGGCAGTGAGATTTGGAGTGCGCGGAACATAGGCAGCTGTCAGCAGCCTAGTCCGACTAGCTTCTCGCATCTCATCCTGATGCCGGCGTAGCTCATTTGCGACTCCAACAACGGACGCCAACGAACTGGCAGCGTCCAGCGCTATACGCAGCAATGCATCAGAAGTGACGGAATCGGGCAAGTATGTTGCATCTGCCAATTCAAACGCAGCGCCAACTGTCCCGCGGACAAAGCGGTGTTCGACCCCAAACTCCAACTCCTTCTGTTGAATTATCTGAGGAAGGTTTGGATTGGTCCTCTCAGGATCGATGCGGTCCGCAAATACACTTGAGGACAAACAGCGCTCGGCGAGCATATACATCCGATCACCGATCACCTTCATTGCGATGATGCTCCCGCACTCAAGTGGCATCCTCGCGCTACCCGCTGCATCGCGAGCTCGACCTATAGTCGCTTTCAAATCGGGTTTTGGTTTTGGTTTTCTCATGCGCCACAATAACCTGTAGCAGTCGATAGATATAGGCGCACGGTCTGCTTATGGGCCGTAAGCTGTCTGTCGGTTTGGACTAGGCCGTAAGCCAATAGCGGACCGTCTGCTACCGGCCCAATACCCGCCATCACCCCACCTTTACAAAGCTATCCATCACCCGCTTCCTCCCCGCATGCTCGAACTCGATCTCGAGCTTGTTGCCCTCGATCTCGACGATCTCGCCATAGCCGAATTTTTCGTGGAAGACGCGCAGGCCGAGGGCGACGTCGTCGCGGCCCTTGTTGCCGAGGGTGACGGCGCTGGCGCGGTTTTCGCGGGGTTCGCGGCGGTAGCTTCTGGACGCGCCCCTCTCCGCTGCGACTAAGTCGCTTTGCGACCAAGTCTCGCTGCCTCTCCCCGTGGGGGAGAGGGCGGTTTGCGCCGCGCGTTGCCAGCCGGGACCTCTGCCGCGGCCGCGTTCGCTCGAGACGTGGGCGAAGGGATCGGCCTGCGCGCTCCAGTTGGCCTGCCACAGGCTGGCGCCGCCGCCCATCGTCGATTCCTCGTCGATATGTTCGGGCGGCAGCTCGGCGACGAAGCGGCTCGGGATCGAGCTTGTCCACTGGCCGTAGATGCGGCGGTTGGCGGCGTGGAGGATCGTGCATTGTTCGCGCGCGCGGGTGATCGCGACATAGGCGAGGCGGCGCTCCTCCTCGAGGCTGGCGGTGCCGCCTTCGTCGAGCGCGCGCTGCGAGGGGAAGACGCCTTCCTCCCAGCCGACGAGGAACACCTGGTTGTATTCGAGGCCCTTGGCGGCGTGGATCGTCATGATCGTCACCTTCGCCTCGTCGTCGCGCGCGTCGTTGTCCATGACGAGGCTGACATGTTCGAGGAAGGCGGCGAGGGTTTCGTAATCCTCCATCGCGCGGGCGAGCTCGGTGAGGTTTTCGAGGCGGCCGGCGGCGTCGGCGGTGCGATCGGCCTGCAGCATCGCGGTATAACCGCTTTCGTCGAGGACGAGGCGGGTAAGCTCGGCATGGTCGAGGTCGTTGGTGCGATCCTTCCAGCGGGCGACCTGGGCGACGAAGCTCGCGAGGCTCTTGCGCGCCTGCGGGGTGAGTTCGTCGCTGTCGAGGATCGCGGCGGCGGCGGCGAGCAGCGGGATGCGTTCGCGGCGCGCATAGGCGTGGATGCGCCCCACCGCCTTGTCGCCGAGGCCGCGCTTGGGCGTGTTGACGACGCGGTCGAAGGCGAGGTCGTCGGCGGGCTGCGCGATCAGCCGCAGATAGGCGATCGCGTCGCGGATTTCGGCGCGTTCGTAAAAGCGGAAGCCGCCGATGATGCGATAGGGCAGGCCGATCTGGATGAAGCGGTCTTCGAACTCGCGCGTCTGGAACTGCGCGCGCACGAGGATGGCGATGGTATCGAGCGACACCCCGTCGCGCATCTTCTCCTCGCAGATCTCGCCGACGCGGCGCGCCTCTTCTGGGCCGTCCCACACGCCCATGACGCGGACCTTTTCGCCGGCGTCGAGTTCGGTCCACAGCGTCTTGCCGAGGCGGCCGCCATTGTTGGCGATGACCGCGCTGGCGGCGGCGAGGATGTGCGGCGTGCTGCGGTAATTCTGTTCGAGGCGGACGATCGTCGCGCCGGGAAAGTCCTTTTCGAAGCGCAGGATGTTGGCGACCTCGGCGCCGCGCCAAGAATAGATCGACTGGTCATCGTCGCCGACGCAGCAGATGTTGCGGTGCTTTTGCGCGAGCAGCCGCAGCCACAGATACTGGACCGAGTTGGTGTCCTGATATTCGTCGACGAGGATGTACTTGAATTTCGCCTGGTAGCTTTCGAGCACCTCGCGATACGTCTTGAGGACGACGAGCGGGAGCAGCAGGAGGTCGCCGAAATCGGCCGCGTTGATCGCCTTCAAGCGCTCCTGATACTGGCGGTAGAGTTCCTGGCCCTTGCCGTCGGCATAGGCCTCGCTGTCGCTCGCGGTCAGGTCGGCGGGCATCTTGCCGGCGTTCTTCCAGCGATCGATCAGCGCGGCGAGGCTGCGCGGGGGATAGCGTTTCTCGTCGATCTCGGCGGCCTGGACGAGCTGTTTGAGCAGGCGAAGCTGGTCGTCGGTGTCGAGGATCGTGAAGTTCGCCTGCAGCCCGACGAGCTCGGCATGGCGGCGCAGCATCTTGGCGCCGATGCTGTGAAACGTGCCGAGCCAAGGCATGCCCTCGACCGCGTCGCCGACCATGCGACCGACGCGCTCGCGCATTTCGCGCGCGGCCTTGTTGGTGAAGGTGACCGAGAGGATCTCGCTCGGCCAGGCAAGCCGGTTGAACAATATGTGGCCGAGCCGCGCGGTCAGCGCCGCGGTCTTGCCGGTGCCGGCGCCGGCGAGGACGAGGACCGGGCCCTCGGTGGTGGTCACGGCCTCGCGCTGCGGCGCGTTGAGGGCGCGCAGATAGGGCGGGTCGGGCGGGCTGGCAGCGGGTACGGTCACCCGCGAACAGTTAGGGAACGGATGGTGTCATGGCAAGCGAGCGCGTCGGAAAGCGTCTCGTCGCGGATTTGGTGCGATTCGCCAGCGTAACGAATGTACGCTGGAACAAAGTCAGGGGGTTCGTGCGTTGATGCGCCACAATCACGTTGAGAGGAACCCCGATGAAAAACCTGATGATTGCCACCGCATTGATGTGTGCCCCCGCCGCATTGCTCGCCCAAACCACTGCGTCGGAAATGGATGGATCGATGCAGGACACGACCGTCGTGATGACCGCCGAACAGCAGGCGATGTACGACGCCTGGCCGGTGGATCGCCGCACGTCGTTCGACGCCTGGCCCAACGATTACCGCGTCTATTACTGGACGCTGACCCCCGATCAGCAAGGGGCCTATTGGGCGCTGACCAACGATCAGCGCGCGATGGTCGCAAAGATGACACCCGCGCAGCGGGAGGCCGCCTGGCAGCAGGTGATGACGCAATACAAGGCGCAGGCCGCGAGCACTGGTGAGCGCGTTTCGCATCCAGCGCCGAGCGGTACCACCCCTGCGGGCAATCCGGCGGGAAGCGCGGGCCACGCCAAGGCCGGCCCGATGACGAGCACGACGGCGCCCGCCGACACCGCGACGCCGCCCTATTGCAGCGCCACGGTCAAGGACAATTGCATGCAGCGCAACGAAGCGCCGCGCGGTTACAAGCCCAAGGCCTGATCGAGCTACCCGCGCCCCGACGCTAGCGGGGGCGCAAAGCGACGCGGTCGGAAATTTCGATTTCCGGCCGCGTTTTGCTATCCGTTGCGGAACCAGACCGGGCCTGCCGCGCTTGAGACAGGACAGGAGATCACACGATGGCCGCACGCGCATATTGGAAGGGGCAAATCCGCCTCGCCCTTGTCTCGATCCCCGTCGAGATCTACCCCGCGACCAAGTCGGGCGCGTCGATCAGCTTTCGCCAGATCCACGAACCGTCGGGCAAGCCGATCAAATACGAAAAGGTCGTCGCCGGCGTCGGCCCGGTCGACCGCGACGAGATCATCAAGGGCTATGAACTTTCTAAGGGCCATTACGTCCTGCTCGACGACGACGAGATCGAGGCGGTCAAGCTCGAGAGCAAGAAGACGCTCGAGCTCGTCCAGTTCGTCGACGCGCACGAAATCGACGTACTCTATTACGAAAAACCCTATTACGTCGTGCCCGCCGACGACCTCGCCGAGGAAGCCTATGTCGTCCTGCGCGAGGCGCTGCGCCAATCGAAGAAGGTCGGCGTCGGCCAGCTCACGCTGCGCGGCCAGGAGCAGCTCGTGAGCCTCAAGCCGTGCGGGCGCGGGCTCGTCCTCGAGATCCTGCGCTATGCCGACGAGGTCAACAAGGCGGCGAACTATTTCCGCGACGTCGGCGATGCCAAGCCCGACAAGGAGCTGCTCGAACTTGCCACGACGCTGATCGACAAGAAGTCCGGCAGCTTCGACGCGTCGGATTATCACAACAACTATATCGATGCGCTGAAGCGGCTGATCGACAAGAAAGCCAAGGCCAAGGGCAAGCGCGTCCTCGAGGATGTCGACGAACCCGCCGAGGTCGCAGGCAAGTCGAACGTCATCGACCTGATGGCCGCCTTGAAGGCATCGGTCGACGGCAAGAAGACGGCGCCGGCGAAAAAAACCGTGCCAGCCAAAAAGACTGCGGCGAAGAAGCGCGCCTGACATGCTGCTCAACGATCCGATCCTCGTTCACTGGATTGATTTCGACCTTCTGGTGCGGCTCGGGGTCGCCGCCATCCTGGGCCTCGCCCTCGGCCTCGACCGCGAGCTGCGCGGCCATGCCGCCGGCATGCGGACGCACGGCCTCATCTGCTTCTCGGCAGCGGCAATGACGGTGTCGGTCATATCGCTCTGTTTCCAGCTCGAAGGCGAGCGGATGGATCCGCTGCGCGTGTACGAGGCCACCGGCGCGTTCATCGGCATCATCGGCGCCGGCCTGATCGTGTTCAGCAAGGGCGAGGTCAAGAACCTGACGACTGCCGCGCATTTGTGGCTCGCCGCGGTGATCGGCATCGCCTGCGGGGCGGGCCAGTGGCCGTTGGTCGCGGTCGGCGCGGCGATATCGATCGTCATGCTGACGCTGCTCAGGCTCGTCGAGCGCCGCTATTTCGATGACGAGGACTATACCGGGTGAGCAAGACCGATCCGCTTGCGCAGTACAATGCCAAGCGCGACTTCGCGCTGACCGCCGAGCCCGCGGGCGAAGTCGCCAGGGGCAAGGGCGCCAAAAACGGGGGGCGCTTCATCGTCCAGAAGCACGACGCGACGCGGCTGCATTACGATTTCCGCATCGAGGTCGACGGCGTGCTCAAGAGCTGGGCGGTGACCAAGGGGCCGAGCGCCAATCCCGACGACAAACGCCTCGCGGTGCGGACCGAGGACCATCCGATGAGCTATGCCGAATTCGAAGGTATCATCCCCAAGGGGCAGTACGGCGGCGGCACGGTGATGCTGTGGGACCGCGGCAGCTGGGCGCCGATCGCGGGCAAGAGCGCCAAGGACATCGACAAGGGCCACCTCCATTTCACGCTCGACGGGGAGCGGATGAAGGGCGAGTGGATCCTCATCCGGCTGAAACCGCGCGGCAACGAAAAGCGCGAGAACTGGCTGCTGCGCAAGATCGACGACGCCTATGCCGGCGGCAGCGACGACCTCGTCGCGCGCGAGCTGACCAGCGTGCTGACCGGCCGGACGATGGCCGAGATCGCCGCCGACGAGGACGGCGCGCATTCGCTCAAGGGCAAGAAGGGCCAGGCGTTCAACGCCGCGATGAGCGAGGCCGCCGAGCACAATGCCAAGGTCGCGAAGAAACGCGGCAAGACCAAGCAGAAAGGCAAGGGGGCCGGCAAGCCGCCCAAATTCCGTCCGCTGCAACTCGCCACGCTCGTCGACGACGTCCCCACCGGCAACGGCTGGTTCCACGAGATCAAGTTCGACGGCTATCGCGCCGCGATCGCGGCGGCGGGCGACGACGTGCGCGTCTATACCCGAAACGGCCTCGACTGGACCGACAAGTTCGCGCCGTTGGTCGCCCATATCGCCGCGCTCGACCTGCCGCCATGCCTGATCGATGGAGAGATCGTCGCTTATGGCGAGGACGGCAATCCCGATTTCTCGTCGCTGCAGGAGGTGCTCAAGCGCGGCCACGGCGCGCAGACCGAGGCGACGCCGATGCACTATTTCGCCTTCGACCTGCTCGCACTCGACGGCAGCGACCTGACGAAGCTCGGCAATCTCGAGCGCAAGGAGCGGCTCGAAGCGCTGCTCGCCGACGTGGCGCCGCCGATCCACGTCGCCGACCATGTCATCGGCGCGGGCGAGAAGCTCTACGCAGCGATGTGCCAAGCGGGCCAGGAAGGCATCATCGCCAAGCGCGCCGACGCGAAATATGCCGGGCGGCGCAACACGCACTGGGTCAAGGTCAAATGCACCCGGCGGCAGGAGTTCGTCATCATCGGCTGGAAGGAATCGAGCGCCAAGCGCCGCCCGTTCGCTTCTCTGCTGCTCGGCCAGTTCGAGGGCGACGAGCTTGTCTACAAGGGCAATGTCGGCACCGGCTTCAACCAGGCGGTGATGGACGACCTTGCCGAACGCTTTGCCAAGCTGGCGCGCAAGACGCCGCCGGCCGAGGTCGACAAGGCGAGCGCGCGCAAGGTCCACTGGCTGACCCCCAAGCTCGTCGCCGAGATCGCCTTTGCCGAGTTCACCGCGGGCGGTTCGGTCCGTCATGCGAGCTATCTCGGCCTGCGCGAGGACAAGGAGGCAAAGGACGTGACCCCCGAAGTGAAACAGCCCGCGCCCGAAGCCCCGGCGAGCGACGTCAAGATATCGAGCCGCGACCGCGTGATCTTTCCCGAGGCGAAGGCGACCAAGGGCGACCTTGCCGACTATTACGCCGCCATCGCGCCCGTCATGCTGCCGCACTGCGCCAACCGGCCGATCAGCCTCGTCCGCTGTCCGCAGGGACGGGCCAAGAAATGCTTTTTCCAGAAGCACGATTCGGGATCGTTCGGGAGCCACGTCAAGCACGTACCGATCCGCGAAAAGGACGGCGGGCACGAGGACTATCTCTATCTCGACGATGCCGATGGCCTGCTCGCCTGCGTCCAGATGGGGACGATCGAATTCCACGGCTGGGACAGCCATGTCGAGACGCTCGAGCGGCCCGACCGGATGATCTTCGATCTCGATCCCGACGAGGGGCTGGGCTTCGAGGAGGTCAAGAAGGCGGCGGCCGACATCCGCCAGCACCTCGCCGATATCGGCCTTGTCAGTTTCGCGATGCTGTCGGGCGGCAAGGGCGTGCACGTCGTCGTCCCCCTCGATCCGGGGCACGACTGGGACACGCACAAGGATTTTGCCAAGCGCTTTGCCGAAGCACTGAGCCTCGCCGAACCCGACCGCTTCGTCGCGACGATGTCGAAGGCAAAGCGCAAGGGGAAGATCTTCATCGATTACCTGCGCAACCAGCGCGGCTCGACCGCGGTCATGCCCTATTCGGCGCGCGCGCGCGAGAACGCGCCGGTCGCCGCGCCGGTCGGCTGGGACGAGCTCGCCGACATCGACGGCGCCGACCGCTGGACGATCCGCGACGCCGGCGCACTGGTCGAACGCGCGGCGTCGCGCGACCTCAAGGGCTGGGGGTTCGCCGCGCAGGCGCTGCCGGGGCTCTAGCGCGCCTGGATGAAGTGGAGGCGGGCGCGGCCGACGTCGCGGACGGTGAGGACGTCGAAACCCTTGACGACGATATCCTCGTCGCGCGCGGTCTCGATGACGATCCACGTCGCGGGGCCGGTCCAGCCGTGGCGCGAAAGCTTGTCGAGCGCGACCGCGCCGGCGCCGGTGCCGTAGGGCGGGTCCATGAGGATGAGGTCGAGCGGGGCGGGGGCCTTGCCGAGGCCGAGTACCGACTGGCGCTCGACGCGCGCGCGCGGACCCGCGCCGAGCCTGGCGATGTTGGCGTCGAGCGCGGCGAGCGCATCGCGGTCATGTTCGACGAACAGGCACGAGGCCGCACCGCGCGACAGCGCCTCGAGCCCCAGCGCGCCCGATCCGGCGAAGAAATCGGCGATCGCGAGGCCGTCGAACGCGCCGAGGCGGCTGACCAGCATCGAGAACAGCGTTTCGCGCGTGCGGTCGGCGCTGGGGCGCGTGGTGTCGCCCCCCCCCTTGATTTTCGGCGGCGCGGCGATCGGGCGCCCACGCCATTCGCCGGCGATGATCCTCATGGCTTGGCGGGCGGTTTCTTCGGCGCCTTCCTGGCGAAACTCCTGACGAATTTCTCAAGATCGGCGGCGGGCACTTCGCTCAGCGCGGTGGGCGGCGCGTCGCCGAGCGTGAACGGACCGTAGCGCGTGCGGATGAGGCGGCTGACCTGGAGCCCGAAATGTTCGAGCACCTTGCGCACTTCGCGGTTCTTGCCCTCGGTCAGCGTCATTTCGACCCATTGGTTGCGCCCGGTGCGGCGTTCGAGATTGGCGTCGATGCGGCCGTAGTTCATCCCCTCGATGCTGATCCCCATCATCAGGCTTTCGAGCTGCCGCTGGCTGATATCGCCGAAAGTGCGCGCGCGATAGGTGCGCTCGACGCCGTTGGCGGGCAGTTCGAGCAGGCGCTTCAGTTCGCCGTCGTTGGTCAGCAGCAGCAGCCCCTCGGTGTTCATGTCGAGCCGCCCGACGGGCATCAGCCGGGGCAGCGCGGCGCCGCTCGCGTCGGCGGCGGGCAGGCGGTCGTAGATCGTCTTGCGGCCCTCGGGATCGTTGGCGGCGGTGAGGACGCCGACGGGCTTGTGGAACAGGAACAACCGGCTCGGTTCGAGCGCGGCGACCGGGGCGCCGTCGACGGTGACGCCGGCAAGGTCGGTGAGGATCGTCGCCGGCGTATCGAGCGTTTTGCCGTCGATCGCGACGCGGCCGTCGGCGATCATCCGTTCGACCTCGCGCCGCGAGGCGACGCCCGCGCGCGCCAGCAGCTTGGCGATGCGTTGCGGCTCGCCCGAGAATTTGTGCGCTGGCGCGGCGCGTTCGGCGACGCTGCCATCGGCGCGCGTCCGGCGCGCGGGCTTGGCGGGGGCGGCGGACTTGCCGCCGCGTTGCGGCGCGCGGCCAGGCTTGGCGCCCGGCGCGCCGCGCTGGGCGACGCTGCCGTCGGCGCGGACGCGGCGGGCGGGCTTGCCGGGCCGGGCGACAGCGTCGCTCTTGGCAGCGAGCTTGGGGCGTGGCGCCTTGCCGGGGCGATCGGGCCGGGCGGCGCCGCCAGCTTTGCCCGGGCTGGCGGTACGCGGGCGCACGGGGCGGCCAGGCTTGCGGGGGCGATCGGTGGGCATATTGCTTGCTTTCGATGGGCGGCGGCTCTCGTCGCGGCGTCAATTCAGGTCGTTTCGCCGCCGTCATGGAACGCACGGCGCGCGGCAGCGTATATAGCGTGGGAAGCCGTTGCCGGACACGGGGAAGAACATCAATGATTTTCAGTCGTCGCAAACCCTTGATCAGGCGCCTGCTGATCGTCGAGGACGAACCGCTCGTCGCGTTCGACAACGAGCATTTCCTGACCGCTGCGGGCTATGAGGTCCTGGCGACGGTCGATAACGCCGAAGATGCGATCGCCGCGCTGTCGGGCGAGACCGACCTCGTCGTACTCGACCTCAATATCGCGGGAGAGGGCAGCGGCATCGACGTCGCCAAGGCGGCGCGCGACAAGGGCATTCCCGTCGTGTTCGTCACCGGCGCCTGTCCCCACCATGCCAAGGGGTATGCGCTCGGCTGCCTGGCCAAACCCTATCGCGACAAGGACCTGATCGCGACGATCAAGGCGCTCGACCGCGTCATCGCCGGCGAGGAGCCGGGCAAGCTGCCCGACGCGCTGACGCTGTTTGCCGCCGAAGAGGCGAACGAAGCGTCCGATTAATCGGTCGAGTGTCCGCATTGTGCCTCTTTAAGGCTGGCCAAGCGCTCAATGCGGGCTAATCATCCGCCCCGAGAGTTTACGGGAGAGCGGGACAATGGAATCGGCAAAAGCTGAGCGCAACTGGCGGGACGGAATTCGGCCCTATTTCGAAAAGGCCCCGCTGGCGGCTCTTTTCCTCGGTATTTCGTCGGGCGCGCCGTTTGCGATGATTGCGGCGACGCTGACGACGCGGCTGGCCGAGGCGGGAATCGAGAAATCGACCGTCACCGCGTTCGCGCTGACCTTCCTTGCTTACAATTTCAAATGGCTGTGGGCGCCGCTGACCGATTCGATCAAGCTGCCCTTCCTGTCGCGCGTGCTCGGCCAGCGTGTGTCGTGGCTGGTGTTTACCGGCGTGCTGGTGATGGCGGCGATCGCCTATCTCGGCTCGCTCGATCCGAGCGCGGATATCGCGGCGGTTGCCGTTGCCGCGATCATGGTCGGCGTCGCCGGAGCGACGTTCGATATCGTCATCGACGCCTATCGCATCGAACTGCTCGAGCCCGAACAGCTCGGCGTGGGATCGGGCATGAGCCAATATGGCTGGCGCATCGGCGCGGCCGCAGCCGGGGCCACCGCGCTGCTCGTCGCCGGGCGCTGGGGCTGGGATATCGCCTATTTCGTCTGCGGTGGATTTGCGCTGTTCGCCATCGTCACCGGGCTGGTGATGGGCGAGCCGGTTCGGCGGCTCGCGCCCAAGCCGCTCAAGGGGCCGGTCGCGGCGGTGATCGCCTATGTCAGCCCGCTCGCCGAGTTCTTTCGTCGCCAGGGCGCGGCGCTCGTGCTCGTCTTCATCCTGATCCACAAGCTCGGCGACACGCTCGCCAACCTGACCTTTCGCCTGCTATTCGAGGATCTGGGCTATACCAAGGACGAGATCGCGTTCTACGATGTCGGCATCGGTTTCTGGGCGCTGATCATCGGCGTCTTCGTCGGCGGCGCGCTCTACGCCAAAATGGGGATGAAGAAATCGGTGCTCGTCAGCCTGGTGCTGATGGCGGTGTCCAATTTCAGCTTCGCCGCGCTGGCCGCCGTGGGGCACAGCAATCTCGGCATGGCGGGCGCGATCGGGTTCGAGAATTTCGCTAGCGGGATCGGCGGGGTGTGCGTCGTCGCCTATCTGTCGGCGCTGTGCAACCTGCAGTTCACCGCGACGCAGTTCGCGCTGCTGTCGGCGGGCGCGAGCATCCTCGGGCGCTTCGTGACCGGAACGACCGCGGGCGGCCTGATCGAAGGCATCGGCTATGTGAATTTCTACCTGCTGACCACGCTGCTGGCGATGCCCGGCGTGATCCTATTCTGGTGGATGATCCGCGCCGGGCTCGTCGATCGGTCGCTGGGCACCGCGGGCGAAATATCGAGCAATGATATCGCCGATCCCGCAAATGCTAGCGAGGAAGCTGCCGGTTCGCCCTGAGCACATCGCCGGCGAGGTAGAGCGAACCCGCGATCAGGACGAGCGGCGGCGGCGTCTCGATCGTCTTTAGCGCTGCCGTCACCTCGGGCGCGGTGATGCATTCGCCGCCGCGCGCGCGCACCGCCCTGGCGATGGCGTCGGGCGCGTGGTGCGCGTGATCGGGGACGGGGACGGCGACGAAATCGAGATCGAGGCCGGCAAGCGGGTCGAGAAACCCGGCGAGGTCCTTGTTGGCAAGCAGGCCGAGGACGATCGTCGCCGGGCGATCCTCGCCGCGCAGGAATTCGGCGAGCGTCAGCGCGGCGGCCGGGTTGTGGCCACCGTCGAGCCAGAGCCGCGTGCGCTCGGGCAGCAAGCGGCGCAGCGGGCCGTCGTCGAGCAGTTGCAGCCGCGCCGGCCAATTGGCCCATTCGATCCCCGCGCGATAGGCGCCGGGAGGCAGCCTGAACGCGCGCTGGTGGCGCAGCATCGCGATCGCGAGCGCGGCATTGTCGGCCTGGTGCGCGCCCTTCATGCGCGGCACCGGCAGCGTCATCTTGCCGAAACCGTCGCTGTAATGGAGGCGCTCGTCGTACACGCCCGCGTCCCATGCCTCGCCGCGCGGATAGAGTGGCGCATGCGCGGCGCTCGCCGCGGCGAGGATCGCCTGGTTCATTTCGGCGGGGTATTTCTGCGTGACCAGCGGCACGCCCGATTTGGCGATGCCCGCCTTTTCCCACGCGATCCGCGCCAGATCGTCGGTCGGTGTGCCCGCTTCGGGCGCGAGCAGGAATTCGCGATGATCGATGCCGAGCGCGGCGATGCCGCAGATCGCGGGGGCGGCGATGATGTTGGTCGCGTCGAGCCGTCCGCCGAGCCCGACCTCGATCACGCAGGCATCGGCCGGCGTGCGGGCGAAGACGAGCAAGGCGGCGGCGGTCGTCGCTTCGAAGAAACTCGGCGCGATATCCTCGCTGCAGTCGAGCACTTCGGCGAGCAGCGGGGCGAGGGCGGCGTCGTCGATCAGTTCTCCGGCGACGCGGATGCGCTCGTTGAAGCGGACGAGGTGCGGGCTGGTATAGGCGTGGACGCGTTTGCCGCCCGCTTCGATCATCGCGCGCAGAAATGCGCAGGTCGACCCCTTGCCGTTGGTCCCGGCGACGTGGAAAACCGGCGGCAGCCCGTCTTGCGGATTGCCGAGCCGATCGAGCAGCGTCGCGATCCGCGACAGGCCGAGCACGTCGCGCCCGGGCGAAGGCATTTCGAGCCGGTCGAGCTGCGCCTGGACGGCCGGGTCGTCGGAACGGGCGGAGTCGGGCATATTACCCCTCTCCCCGTTGGGGAGAGGCAGCGAGACTTGGCCCACCGGGCCTAGTCGCAGCGGAGAGGGGCGCGGCGATCGCCTGGCCTATCGCAGCGAGAACACCATCGAGATTTGTCATGACATCGGCATTTGTCAGATGAATCACACAATATCCTTTGCTCGCAAGATGCTCGTCCCGGACCACTTCGCGTGCCGGGTCATTATGGGTATCGCCGTCGACTTCGATAATCAGTTTCGCGCGGCGCGAGACGAAATCTACGATATAGTGATCGATCACCACCTGGCGGCTGAACTTGGCGCCAAGGCGTTCAGCCTTGATCGCATGCCACAGTCGGCGTTCGGGTTCGGTCATGATGCGACGCATAGACTTGGCGCGGTCGAGGAGCACGGGATCGATCTGCACGGGTGGCGCTGCCCCCTCTCCGCTGCGACTAGAGGGCTTCGCCCTCAAGTCTCGCTGCCTCTCCCCGGTGGGGAGAGGGCTAAGTACTAAGCCGCCGCCCGTTCGGGGGTGAGGTAATCGATCAGGCGGCCGAGCACCTGGCGCAGCTCCTTGCGCGGGGTGACCATGTCGATCATGCCGTGATCGAGCAGATATTCGGCGCGCTGGAAGCCTTCGGGCAGTTTTTCGCGGATCGTGTTCTCGATCACGCGCTGGCCGGCGAAGCCGATCAGGGCGTTGGGTTCGGAGATCTGGACATCGCCGAGCATCGCATAGCTGGCGGTGACGCCGCCGGTGGTCGGGTCGGTGAGGACGACGATATAGGGCAGGCCGGCGCGGTGGAGGCGGGCGATGGCAACGGTCGCCTTGGGCATCTGCATCAGCGACAGGATGCCTTCCTGCATGCGCGCGCCACCCGCGGCGGTGAAGATGATATAGGGGCAGGCGTCGGCAATCGCCGCCTCGACCCCGGCGACGAGCGCCTGGCCGACGCCGACGCCCATCGACCCGCCCATGAAGGCGAAGTCCTGAATGCCGACGACCGCGCGGCGCTTGCAGATGAAGCCGCGCGCGTTGACCAGCGCGTCATATTCGCCGGTCGCGCTGCGCGCCGCCTTGATGCGGTCGACGTATTTCTTGGTATCCTTGAACTTGAGTGGGTCTTCGGGCGCCTTGGGACTGGGCAGGATTTCGGCGGTGCCGTGATCGAACAGCATCGGGATGCGCCGGTCGGGGCCGATGCGATCGTGATGGTCGCATTTGGGGCAGACGTAGAGATTCTCTTCCCATTCCTTGCAGAACACCATCTGGTTGCACGCCTTGCACTTGTGCCAGAGGTTGTCGGGCGTTTCGCGCTTGGCGATCGACGAGATGGCGTTGCGGACGCGGTGGATCCAGCTCATTGGGGTATTTCCTCGGGTTGCCTGGCGCCGTCCATAGCGCGGCGAAGCGATGCGACAAAGGCCTCGACGCGCGACGGCGCATTTTCGCGGTGCTGCGCGATCAGTTCGACGATCGCCGAGCCGACGACGACGCCGTCGGCGACGCGCGCGATGTCGGCCGCCTGATCGGGTGTGCGGACGCCGAAGCCGACCGCGACGGGCAGGTCGGTGGCGGCTTTGAGCCGCGCGACGGCGTCGGCGATGGCGCCTCCCGCCGCCTGCTGCTTGCCGGTGACGCCGGCGACCGAGACGTAATAGAGAAAGCCGCCCGCACCTTCGAGCACGGCGGGCAGGCGCGCGGCATCGGTCGTCGGGGTGGCGAGGCGGATGACCGCGACGCCCGCGGCGCGCAGCGCGGGGCCGAGCGCGGCGTCCTCCTCGACGGGGATGTCGACGCAGATGACTCCGTCGACGCCTGCGGCCTGGCACTGGTCGGCAAGCCATTCGGGGCCGCGGCGGACCATCGGATTGGCATAGCCCATCAGCACCAGCGGGACGGCGGGGTGGCGGGCGCGAAAATCGCCGGCGAGGGCGAAGATGTCGGCGGTCGTCGTGCCCGCGCCGAGGCTGCGCAAATTGGCCGCCTGGATCGCGGGGCCGTCGGCCATCGGATCGGTAAAGGGCATGCCGAGCTCGACGATATCGGCGCCGCCCGCGACGAGCGCATCGAGATTGGCCGCGGTGTCGCCGTCGCCCGCGGTGATGAAGGCGATGAGCGCGGGGCGGTTGGCCGAGAAGGTGGTGGCGAGGCGGGTCATATTGCCCTCTCCCCTGAAGGGAAGAGGGCTTTTTTGGCAGGGTGCTTCACAACTCGACCCCCAGCGCCTCGGCAACAGTGAAGATATCCTTGTCGCCGCGACCGCAGAGGTTGGCGAGGACGATCTTGTCGCGCGGCATCGTCTTGGCGCGGTCGACGACGGCGGCGATCGCGTGGGCGGGTTCGAGCGCGGGGATGATGCCCTCGGTCTTGCACAGCAACTGGAAGGCGGTCAGCGCCTCGGTGTCGGTGACGGCGGTATATTCGACGCGGCCCGAATCCTTGAGCCAGGCGTGTTCGGGGCCGATGCCGGGATAATCGAGACCGGCCGAGATCGAGTGCGCCTCAGCGATCTGGCCGTCCTCGTCCTGGAGCAAATAGGTCTTGTTGCCGTGGAGGATGCCCGGCGCGCCGCCGGCGAGGCTCGCGGCGTGCTGCTTGTCGAGGCCGTGGCCCGCCGCCTCGACGCCGAGCATCGCGACGTCCTTGTCGTCGAGGAACGGATGGAACAGCCCAATCGCGTTGCTGCCGCCTCCGATCGCGGCGACGAGCAGGTCGGGCAGGCGCTCGGTACGGGCGAGCATCTGCGCGCGGGCCTCGGTCCCGATGACGCTCTGGAAATCGCGAACGAGTTCGGGGTACGGGTGCGGGCCGGCGGCGGTGCCGATGATGTAGAAGGTATCGTCGACGTTGGCGACCCAGTCGCGCAGAGCTTCGTTCATCGCGTCCTTGAGCGTGCGCGCGCCCGATTCGACGCCGATCACCTGCGCGCCGAGCAGCTTCATGCGGAACACGTTGGGCGCCTGCCGCTCCATGTCGCGCGCGCCCATGTAGATGACGCAGGGCAGGCCGAAGCGCGCGGCGACGGTGGCGGTGGCGACGCCGTGCTGCCCCGCGCCGGTTTCGGCGATGATCCGCGTCTTGCCCATGCGGATCGCGAGCAGGATTTGCCCCACGCAGTTGTTGATCTTGTGCGCGCCGGTGTGGTTGAGCTCGTCGCGCTTGAACCAGATTTCGGCACCATGCGCGTCGTCGCAATCTGTGCGGACCGCGTCGGTCAGCCGCTCGGCGTAATAGAGCGGGCTGGGGCGGCCGACATAATGTTCGAGCAGGTAATCGAACTCGGCCCTGAACGCGGGGTCGGCCTTGGCGCGATTATATTCGGCCTCGAGTTCGAGGACCAAGGGCATCAGCGTTTCGGCGACATAGCGACCGCCATAGGCGCCGAAATGCCCCTCGCTGTCGGGCTGGGTGCGGTAGGAGTTGGGGGTTGGCGCAACCATATGTTTTCCGTTCGCCCTGAGCCTGTCGAAGGGCTGTTTTGCTTAACATGAATAGGACAGGGCTTCGACAGGCTCAGCCCGATCGGAGCGGGGGGTATCTGCTTACGCTTCGCGCACCGCTTTGCAGAACGCCTCGATCCTGTCCACATCCTTGACGCCGGGCGCGCTTTCGACGCCCGAGGAGACGTCGACGAGCGACGCCCGCGTGACGCGGATCGCCTCTGCAACATTGGCGGGGTCGAGACCGCCGGCAAGGCCCCAGGGAACCGTGGGCGGATTATTTGCGAGCAGTGTCCAGTCGAAGCCGGCACCATTGCCGCCGGGCAGCGCCTGGGCGGGAGCGTCGAACAGGATGCGGTCGACGAGCGCATGATATTTGCGCGATCGTTCGAGCGTGCCCGCGTCCTGCAGGCCGACCGCTTTCCACCGTTCGACGGGCAGGTGCTGTTTGACCAGCGCGAGCCATTGGGGCGTTTCGTTGCCGTGGAACTGGATGACGTCGGGGCGGACCGACGCATAGGCCTGTTCGGTCAGTTGCGGCTTGGCGTTGACCAGCAAAAGGACGACCTTGACGCTGGGCGGTACGCGGCGGCGGAGCATGGCGGCCTGGTCGAGCGACACGTGGCGCGGGCTCGGTTCGAAATGGACGAGGCCGACATGCGTCGCGCCCGCATTGATTGCCGCGTCGAGGCTATCGGGCGTCGACAGGCCGCAGATCTTGATCCCGATATCGGCCATTGCGAATCGACTAGAGCGTCGCCTCGATCGCGCGGGCGGCGAGGTCGGGGTCTTCGGCCTGCGAAATCGGACGACCGATGACGAGGATCGAGGCGCCGTCGGCCATCGCCTGATCGGGGGTGACGACGCGTTTCTGGTCGCCGGCGCGCCCGTTCGCCGGGCGGACGCCGGGGACGACGAAAAAGCCGTCGGGCCATTCCTTTTTCGCGGACTTCACCTCGGCGCCCGAACACACGATACCGTCAAGGCCCGCACGCCGGGCGATGCCGGCGAGGCGGCGAACCTGATCGTGCGGCGTGCCCTCGACGCCGGTCGCGGCAAGGTCGCGCGCGTCGAGGCTGGTCAGCACGGTGACCGCGACGACCTTGCTATGGATCCCCGCCGCGGCCTTGGCGTCTTCCATCATCGCGCGGCCGCCGCTGGCATGGACGGTGAGGATCGCGGGTTCGAGCGGCTGCAGCGCCTGCACCGCCTTGGCGACGGTGTTGGGGATGTCGTGCAGCTTGAGATCGAGGAAGATCGGCAGCTTGTGCTTCGCCATCTCGTGGACGCCGTGATGGCCATTATGGCAGAAGAATTCGAGGCCGAGCTTGATCCCGCCGATATGGTTGCGGACGCGCGCGACGAGCGCATTGGCGGCGTCGAGATCGGTCAGGTCGACGGCGAGATAGACCGGGCAGCTCATATCGGGCGGTCGATGTCGCGATCGGCCGTTGTCGGTGCGGGCTGCTCAAGGACCGGGGCGGCCGGTTCGACCGGCGCTGCGACGGCGGGATCGGCGGTTGCGGAATTGGTCGAGCGATAGATTTCGAGTTCGCGTTCGGTCGTGTCGATTCGGCGCGACAATTTCCACTTGGTCACGCGATGCGCGATCCACAGCGGCAGCGAACCGAGCAGAAAGGCGATCGCGACGATGATCGGCAGCGAAGTGTCGAGCAGCATCCCGGGCCAGAAGCGGACGGTGACGGGCACCCAGTTGAACATCGCGAAGACGACGATCAATACCGCCAATGCTACCCAGAGTATCGTTCTTAGCGCCTGCATGCGTTCACCTGTGCCCGGTTGATGTCGCAAACGAGCCTATGCCAAAAATCGGGGGGTGGCGAGTCTGGAGGCGGCGATCACCCGAAGACGCGGTCGAAGATCGTGTCGACATGCTTGAAATGATAGCCGAGATCGAAATTTTCCTCGATCTGCGCGTCGCTCAGTTTCGCGGTCACGTCGCTGTCGGTCTTGAGCAGGTCGAGCAGCGATTTTTCGCCGTCCGATTCCCAGACCTGCATCGCATTGCGCTGGACCGCCTTGTACGCGTCCTCGCGACTCATCCCCGCCTGGGTGAGCGCGAGCAGGACGCGCTGCGAATGGACGAGGCCGCCCATCCGGTCGAGGTTCTTCTGCATCCGCGCCGGATAGACGAGCAGTCGGTCGATCACGCCGGTGAGGCGGCCGAGCGCGAAGTCGAGCGTGATCGTCGCATCGGGGCCGATGAAGCGTTCGACCGAACTGTGCGAGATATCGCGCTCGTGCCACAGAGCGACGTTCTCGAGCGCGGGGACGACCGCGCTGCGGACCATGCGGGCAAGGCCGGTGAGGTTTTCGGTGAGGATCGGGTTGCGCTTGTGCGGCATTGCCGACGAACCCTTTTGCCCGGGCGAGAAATACTCCTCGGCCTCGAGCACTTCGGTGCGCTGCAGATGGCGGACCTCGGTGGCGAGCCGTTCGATCGAACCGGCGACGACGCCGAGCGTCGCGAACACCATCGCGTGACGATCGCGCGGGATGACCTGCGTCGAGACAGGCTCGGGTGTGAGGCCGAGTTTCGCAGCGACGTGCGCCTCGACCGCGGGATCGATATTGGCGAAGGTGCCGACCGCGCCCGAGATCGCGCAGGTCGCGATATCGTCGCGCGCGGCGATGAGGCGCGCCTTGTGGCGGGCGAACTCGGCATAGGCCTGGGCGAGCTTGAGCCCGAAGGTGACCGGTTCGGCGTGGATGCCGTGGCTGCGGCCGATCGTGGGCGTGTATTTATGCTCCTCGGCGCGGCGCCGGATCGCGGCGAGCAGCGTGTCGACGTCTTCGATGAGCAGCTCGAGCGCGCGTTTGAGCTGGACCGCGAGGCAGGTGTCGAGGACGTCCGAGCTGGTCATGCCCTGGTGCATGAAGCGCGCCCAGTCCTCGCCGCTGTGCGCCGCGACCTGTTCGGATACCCAGGTCAGGAAGGCGATGACGTCGTGCCTGGTCACCGCCTCGATCGCGTCGATCGCGGGCACGTCGATGACGGGGTCGGTCGCCCACCAGTCCCACAACGCCTTGGCGGCCTCCTTCGGCACGACGCCGAGATCGGCGAGCGCGTCGGTCGCGTGCGCCTCGATCTCGAACCAGATCGCGTAGCGCGCCTCGGCGTCCCAAATGGCGGCCATGGCGGGGCGGGAATAGCGGGGGACCATGTTCGTTCCTGATTGCTGGCTGATCGCCGGTGTCGCGGGCATCGGTCGGTCGCACCGCATGCACGACCCCCGGTGCGCCGCCCGTTAGCAAAGGCGCCTTGCCGCGTCCATCGCACGCTCGTTATGGCGACATTCAGGCGGCGCGGCTAAAAGAGCCGCGAGACCGGCGCCCGGAGCGCCGCCCAATGGAGATTTGAGATCATGCGCACATTCGTATCGCTTATCGCAATTGCGGCCGCGACGGCCGCCGTACCAGCCATCGCGCAGGATGCCGCCACGGCGCCGGCGACACCCAACCCGATCGAGGTCGAGGCGCGGCTCGCCGCCGCCTTCGCCAAATATGACGCGGGCGCCAAGGGCTTCCTGACCGAAGCCGAATTCCACACGATGATGGCCGAAGAACAGGGCGGTGCCGACGAGGCCAAGTCGAAGGCGGTCTATGCCGCTGCCGATGGCGACGCCAATGCCGAACTGTCGCTCGACGAGTTCATCGGCTTCGTCAAGGCGCAGCTGGCGGCGCGCGCGCAGCCGCGCGGCGAAGCCGGCGCCGGGCCGCGCGGCGGCCAGCGGATGGTCGCGCAGCTCGACGAGATGTGGAAGAAATACGATAGCGGCGCCAAGGGATGGCTGAGCGCCGACGAATATGTCGCGATGATGGCCGAAGTCGGCGCGAAGGCGCGCGCGATGCAAGCCGAGATGGGCCGCGGCGAAGGTCGCGGGCAGTGGTCGGAAGAAGGGGCCGAGAAGCGCGCGCGCGATGGTTTCGCCGAAGCCGATGCCAATCACGACGGCCAGCTGACGCAGGAAGAGCTGAAGGCGCAGTTCGCGGTACGGATGGACCGGATGCGCCAGCGTCGGGCCGCATCGGGCGGCGAAGAGATGCAGGGTCCCGGCGACGACTGAGCGATCGGCCCTCGACCGAGGTCGGACGTCAGATCAATCCCAGAGCGCGCATGCTGGCATGCCCGTCGCGCGCCATGACGATATGGTCGTGGACGCCGACCCCGACCTTGCGTCCGGCCTCGATCAATTCGCGCGTGATGGCGATGTCCTGATGGCTCGGCTGGGGATCCCCGCTCGGGTGGTTGTGGACGAGGATGACCGCGCTGCTGCCGATATCGAGCGCACGGCGCAGCACTTCGCGGACGTAGATCGCCGACTGGTCGATCGTGCCCTCGCTCATCACCTCGTCTCGCAACAGCCGGTTCTTGGCGTTGAGGTGGAGCACGCGAACGCGTTCGGTTCCGCGATGCGCCATGTCGGCGCGCAGATAGTCGAGCAGCGCCTGCCAGCTCGACAGCACGTGCTCCTCCTCCATTTCGCGCGACAGGAGGCGCAGCGTCGCGGCGTGGACGATGCGGATCGCGGCGACGGCGCCGTCGCCCATGCCCTTGATCCGCGCGAGCGCCTCGGGTTCGGCGTTCATGACGCCGCCGAGACCGCCGAATTCGGCGAGCAAACGCTTCGCCAGCGGCTTGGTGTCGCGGCGCGGGATGGCGGTGGCGAGGAGATATTCGAGGATTTCGTAATCGGCGAGCGCATCGCCGCCCGATGCCAGCAGCCGCTGGCGCAACCGCGCGCGGTGGCCGCTGCCGTCATGAGCCGGTTGCTGGCTGGTGCCGTCCCCCATGCGGGGCTTCTACCCCCGGTCGGGCATCGGCTCAATCGCGAAACGATCTTGGCCCGGCGTTCGCAAAAAGGTGGCAGGGAACCGCCGATCGTCTATCGGGTTTGCTTAGGACGCCATCTCGACGAGCGGCGGCCATGACGACGGCAGCAAATAGGATCAGCTTGGCCAACCCCATCCTTCCTGACGACGAACCGCCGATCGGGCGGGAGAGGCTACGCAGAGGCAGGATCTGGTGGACGCTCGTCGCGTTCGGCGCGGTCATCCTCGTAGCGTTCCTGGTCGCCTGGTTTTCGCGCGAGTCGATCGCGGGCAATTTCGTCCAGTCCGAGCTCGACAAGCGCGGGGTGCGCGCGACCTACACGATCGACAAGGTCAGTTTCCGTACCCAGCGGTTGACCGACGTCGTCATCGGCGACCCCGCCATGCCCGATCTGACCGCGCGCCGCGTCGAGGTCGATATCGACCTGCTCGGCGGCCCCGGCGTCGCCGAGATCAGGGCCGACGGCGTGCGATTGTACGGGCGCTTCGTCGACGGCAGGCTGTCGCTCGGCGAACTCGACAAGTTCACCGACAGCACCAAGCAGGAACCGCTGGGCCTGCCCGACCTCGACGTCGTGCTGACCGATGCGCGCGCGCGGCTCGATACGCCCTGGGGCGCTGCCGGGCTCAAGCTCGAAGGCCGCGGCAATCTGCAAGACGGGTTCAAGGGCAAGCTCGCGGCGGTCTCGTCGGGGGTCGATGCCTTTGGCTGCGAACTGGGCCGCACCACGGCCTGGGTCGATATCGAGATGGATGCCAGGAAGCCGAGCGTGTCAGGACCGCTGCGGATTGCCGACATGGCGTGCGACAAGGGACGCGTGACCATGGTCGCCCCGCAGTTCGGCGTTACCGCGCATTTCAACGAGCAGCTGACCGTCGCCGACGCGACCTTCGATACCGTCACCGGTCCGGTCGACGTTCGCGGCAACCGCCTGGCATCGTTCGGCGGGAAGATCGCGCTGTCGAACCTGCCCAAGGCGATCGCGACCGAGTTCGACCTTGCCGGCAAGGCGTTGGCGACGCCATGGGTCACGGCGCGCGAGATGACGCTGGAGGGCCGATTTGCCGCAGCGAAGATCGCGGGGGCCAAGGATCCGCTCAAATTCGATGGCGATCTTGCGCTGTCGGATGCGCGCGCGGCCCCTGCGATGATGCGCAGCATCGCCGGACTCGACGGCGTCGGCCGCGGCACGCCGTTCGCGCCGATCATGGCGAAGCTGGCGACCGCGGCGCGGCGCGCGGCAAGTCAGGCAGACGTCGCGGCGCATGTCGAATTCGGGCGCATGGACGGCAACGAGCAGCAGCTGGTCGTGTCCGATCTCAGCGCGCGATCGGCGTCGGGCGCGCGCATCTTCCTCGACGACGGCACCGGCCTGTTCATGGATCCCAAGACCGGCCGCTGGCGGCTCGACGGGCGCGTGCGGATCGCGGGCGGCGACCTGCCCGAAGGTGCGTTGCGCCTCAACAGCGGACCGTCGGGCCGAGTCTCGGGCGAGGCGCTGTTCCGTCCCTATGCGGCGGGCGATGCGCGCGTCGAACTCGGTACGATCCGGTTCAGCACCGGCGGCGGCGGCAGCACCGACGTCGCGACCATGCTGACGATGTCGGGGCCGTTCGCCGGTGGGCGGATCGACGGCGTCCAGCTGCCGATCAAGGCGAGCATCGCCGCCAGTGGCCGCGTCGCGCTGGCGGGCGGTTGCACGCCGCTGAGCTATCGCCGCATCGCGATTTCCTCGTTCGTCACCGAGCCGGGGCAATTGCGGCTGTGTTCGGATGCCGGACGCCCCCTGATCGCGCTGGGGGCGAACGGGATCGAGGGCGGAGCGACGCTCGCAAGCCCCGTCATTCGCGGCAGGATCGGGCGTTCGCCTGCCGTGCTCATGGCCGCGCGCTTCCGCTTCGGCCTATCGCGGCAGGATTTCGTCGGCGCCGATGTCGACGTCGCCATCGGAGATCCCGCCGCGCCGGTGCGGATGCGCTTCGACCGCCTCGACGGCGCCTTCACCAAGGCGGGGATCGTCGGAACGGTCGCCGGCGGCCGGGGACGCATCGCCAACGTCCCGCTCGACCTCGCCTCGGTCGCGGGCGACTGGCGCTTCGTCGACGGCGCCCTGACGGTGACCGGGGCGATGCGTGTCGCCGACGTCGAGGCGGGCAGCGAGACCGGCGCGCGTTTCGAGGAGATGGTGGCGCGCGACGTCACGCTGATGCTCAAGGGCGACAGCGTGACCGCGCGGGGCATGTTGGTCGAGCCGCTCAGCGGCCGCGACGTCGCCTCGCTCGATATCGCGCACCGGCTGTCGAGCGGAGTCGGCCATGCCGATATCGGCGTGGCGGGGCTGATATTCGACAAGGCGCTGCAGCCCGCGCAATTGTTCAAGAGCGCGCTCGGCGTCGTCGCCAATGTCCGCGGCCGCGTCGACGGCAGCGGGCAGATTCGCTGGAACGGATCGCGCGTTACCAGCGACGGCGTCTTCCGCACCGCCGGCATGGACCTTGCCGCGCCGTTCGGACCGGTCGCGGGACTTGCGACCGAGGTACGCTTTACCGACCTGCTCGGTCTCGTCACGGCGCCCGGAACGATGACGGTCGCGTCGATCAACCCGGGGATCGAGGTGACCGACGGCGTCGTTCAATACCGGTTGCTGCCCGATCTGAAGATCGGCGTACTCGGCGCGCGCTGGCCGTTCGTCGGCGGCACGCTGACGCTGCGGCCGACGGTGCTCGATTTCAGCGAGGACAAGACGCGCGAGCTGACCTTCGATATCGTCGCGCTCGATTCGGCCGCGTTCCTGCAGCGGTTCGAGTTCGACAATATCACCGCGACGGGGATTTTCGACGGCACGCTGCCGGTCAGTTTCGACCAGAGCGGCGGCCGGGTGAACCGCGGCACGCTGACCGCGCGGCCCGGCGGCGGGACGATCCGCTATGTCGGCGAACTCAGCAACAAGGATCTCGGCACCTATGCCAATATCGCGTTCGGCGCGCTCAAGTCGCTGCGCTACGACAGCCTCGGGATCGTGCTCGACGGGCGGCTCGACGGCGAGATGGTGACCGACATCAAGTTCGCCGGCCTGAGCCAGGGCGAGGGCGCCGAGCGCAACATCCTGACGCGTGCGATCGGCAAGATTCCGTTCGAATTCAATATCAAGATCACCGCGCCGTTCCGCCAGCTGATCTTTTCGGCGCGCAGCTATTACCGCCCCGAACTGCTGATCGAGCAGAACCTGCCCGCGCTGATCCGCGCCCAGCAGGAGCTGGAGACGCGTAAGGCCAACGAGAAAACAGAGAAACCTGAAGCGGGCGTTCAGCCCCCCGTAAGCGAGGATATGCCATGACAATCGCGGATGAATGCAAGGAGTCGCGCGGTGCGACGATCGGGAAACGGGCTCTGGCGATCGCGCTGCTCGCCGGTCTGGCGGGATGCGTCACGGTCGAGGCGCCCGAAAAACCGATCGTCATCAACCTGAATATCAACATCAAGCAGGAAGTCGTGTATAGGCTTGATGGCGACGCCAAGGCGTTGATCGACGAACAAGGAGATATTTTCTGATGACCAGTTTTGCGAAAATCGTCATGGCGACCGCTGCGGTGGCGGTGCTGGCGGGTGCCGGCGCGGCGGCGGCGTTCCAGCGCGACCCAGCATATGACGCGGCGCGCAAATCGGGTGCGATCGGCGAGAAGCCCGATGGCTATCTGGGCTTCGTCACTCCGCCGACGCCCGCGCTGCGCGCGATGGTCGACGACATCAACATCAAGCGCAAGGCCGCCTATACGCAGCGCGCGTCGGCGACCAATTCGACCGTCGAACAGTTCGCCTTCACCACCGGTTGCAACCTGATCGCCAAGACCGAAATCGGCGAGAAATACATGTCGCCCGACGGCGTCTGGCGGACGCGCGACGCTTCGCCCCCGGTGCGCGACAGCCGCTGCCTGTAATTTGAGCGATCCCGCTGCGCAGGGCGCGCCGTCTCACGATGGCGCGCCCTTTTCGTATATTATGGCGCCGCGTCCCGTCACGGCAGTTGACTCGTCGGGGTCCGATTTCTAAAGGGGCGCCAACCAGCGGACCCAGGGGTACGCCGGCCTTGTCGCCGCGGATCACCGGGCGACATTGTTTTATGATCAAACTCAAGCCTGAGGGCACTCGATTGGCCGACGAGCGCAACATCAACAGCGACCTCGACAAGCGGATCGCGACGGCGAAAGCCGCGACCGAACGCGGGCATAGCTCCGAAGAGGCGCGCGCCGAGAATCGCGGCTGGGCGGTCGGCATCGAATTCATCGGCGCGGTACTCGTTTCGGGCTTCATCGGCTGGGCCATCGACAACTGGGCCGGGCTCGGAACGTCGCCCTGGGCGATGATCGTGCTGCTGTTCCTCGGCTTCATCGCCGGAACGCGCCGCGCGCTGCAAACCTCGAAGCAGTTCGATTCGGATCCCACCACCGGCGGCCGCAACCTCGACAACGGAGCGCACTAAGCCATGCCCGGTCCGATGGAACAGTTCGATATCAAGGTCCTGCGCCCGATCGAGGCGAACGGATACGACCTGTCGTTCACCAACAGCTCGCTGTGGATGGCGATCGCGCTCGGCGTCGTCGCGGTGTTCATGTTCGTCGGCACGATGCGGCCGCAGCTGGTCCCCGGACGTTGGCAGGCGGCGGTCGAATATCTCTACGATTTCGTGCGCAAGATGGTCGACGAGACGGTCGGGCCCGAGGGCAAGCGTTTCGCCCCTCTGATCTTTTCGGTGTTCATCTTCGTCCTCGCCTGCAACCTCCTCGGCCTGATCCCGTGGGTCGGGGCGTTCACCCCGACGAGCCATATCGCGGTGACGCTGGGCCTCGCGGCGATCGTCTTCGGCATCGTCTGCATCGTCGGTTTCGCGTTGCACGGCTTCAAATTCTTCAAGCTGTTCTGGCCGTCGGGATCGGGCGTCGTGCTCGGCGCGTTCGTCTTCGTGATCGAATTCCTCAGCTTTCTGAGCCGTCCGTTCACGCTCGCCATTCGACTGTTCGCCAACATGACCGCGGGCCACGTATTGCTCAAGGTGTTCGGCACCTTCGTCGTGACGCTGGGCAGCTTCCAGGCCTTGCCCTATGTGTTCGGCGTCCTGCCGCTCGCGGTCAACGTCGCGCTGTCGGCGCTCGAAGTGCTCATCGCGGTCGTCCAGGCCTATGTCTTCGCCTTGCTCGCATCGCTTTATCTCAACGACGCGATCAACCTCCACTAAGTCTCAACATCGCATTCTAAACTGAAGGAATTGAACATGGATCCAGAATCAGCACGCGTCATCGGCGCCGGTCTTGCAGCCATCGGCGCGGGTCTTGCCGCCATCGGTGTCGGCTCGATCTTCGGCCAGTATCTCAACGGTGCCGTCCGTAACCCCGAAGCCGATGCCAAGATGGGCGGACGCCTGATCTTTGGCTTCGCCGTGACCGAGGCGCTCGGCCTGATCGCGGCCGTCGTCGCGCTCGCACTCGCCTTCTCCTGATCGCGAACAAGGCGGCGGGGCGGCGTGTTGCCGCCCCCGTCGCCGCAAGCTAGGTTGACCCGATGCCTCAGTTCGATTTCGCCAATGTCTTCCTGCCGCAGTTCGCGTGGCTGCTGTTCTTCTTTGCGGTGCTGTATTTCGGCATCGTGATGACGACGCTACCGCGTCTCGGCAAGACGATGGACAAGCGCGAAGGCCGGATCCGGTCCGACATCCTCGCCGCCGAAGCCGCCAAGGCGGAAGCGGACCGGATGGCGCTCGATTACGAGGCGGGCATCGCCAGGGCGCGCGACGATGCGCGCGAGGCGTTGAGCGCGGCCAAGGCGAAATCCGCGCAATCGGTCGAGAAGAAGCTCGCGGCGGCGAACGCCAAGACCGACGCCGCGATCGCCGCGGCCGAGGCCGACATCGCCAAGGCGCGAGCAGCCGCGATGACCGAGATCGAAGCCGTCGCGGTCGATGCCGCGCAGGCGATCGTGACCAAGCTGACCGGCACCAGCCCGGCCGCGACCGAGGCGAGAGCCGCGGTCAAATCGGCCCTGGCGGCCTAAGGACATGGCGATGAGCGTAGCACAGCACGACAGCGCGATCGTCGGCGAAGGCACCGTCGCAAGCGGCGCGGTTTCGGGCCATACCGAGGTCGCCGACCACGCCGTCGATCATGGCCCCGAACTGCTCGGCTTCAACGCCGAACAATGGGTCTGGGTCGGGCTGACGATCTTCATCCTGCTGGCGTTCACCGTCGGCAAGGCATGGCAGAAGATCACCGCCGGGCTCGACGAGCGGATCGCCGAAACTCGGCGCACGCTCGACGAAGCCGAGGCGCTCAAGACCGAAGCCGCGGCACTGCTCGCCGAGGCCAAGCAGCGCCACGAGGCGAGCGCCGGCGACGCGACCAGGATCGTCGAGGGCGCCGAGGCCGAAGCCGCCGGGCTGATCAAGCAGGCCGAGGCCGATGCCAAGGCGTTGATCGCGCGCCGCCAGCAGGGCGCGGAGGACCGCATCGCCGTCGCCGAACGCCAGGCGATCGCCGACGTCCGCGCGACCGCCGTATCGGCCGCCGCCGCAGCCGCCGCCAGCCTGATCGAGACCAAGCTCGACAAGAATGCCGACGCGCGTCTGGTCGACGAAGCGATTTCGTCGCTGAACTAGGGACTGTCGCCCTTTTTCAAAATCGGTTGATCAGCGTCGCGTGGGCGCAGTCCCTTCTCGTCCGCCAGCACCGTCGCAACCGAATTGGACTTCGCTAAATGTTTCTTCGCGAAGCGTAATTTCCCGATATATCCATTTCTGCCCCGACGACTTGACGACCAGGGCGTCGTCTTTAATCTATGTTCAGACATGGAGGGGGAAATGGGCATTCCTTCGATTTCGGCGATCGCTCGATGCGCGCTCTGGCCTGTAATGTTGGCCTGCCCCCTCGGCGCGCAGGCGCAGGATGTGCCCCAAGTATCTTCGGCTAAGAAGGACGCGCTCGATATATCATTCTCCCTCGCGGCCAAGCCGGTGTTCGGCAAGAACATCGATGCAGGTGAGGAAAGCACGCTTCGGGACGATGCCGAATATTCGGCAAAAATCGATATCACTTATCTTGAACCCAGATCCCATCTTGCCTTTTCGGTCGTGCCCGCGCTCTCGCATTCGCCCAATATATTCGACACGGACGTTCCGGAAACCGGCGCTACAATCGGTTTTAAACTCAAGCGTGAATCCAAATTCGAAACATTGGTCCGAACTGGAGCTGACGAAGCCGCGATTATCGGAATTCCCAACGCTCTGAAGCCATCGATCGGATATAGTTTCAGTTGGGGGTTCGAAAATACGACGCTGGCACCGGCCTATCATGACGAGACCTTCGAGGTCGGGCTGGAATACGACAACCATGCCTTCGTCTACTGCAACGACGAGGCGAACAGTCTGGCTGCCAAATGCACCGCCGCAGTCTCCATCGCGATCTCCGGTGGGGTCGATCACGTGAGTTCAGATCAACCCGATCGCAGGAAGCAGTTTTCCCCCTATGGTGACGTGAAGGTCGAATTACCCGCCCATTTGATCCGTCCCTATGGCAAGTTTTCCTATAAACATGTGCGCTTCAGCGAAGTGTATGTGGTGGGGGGCGGGCGTCGGAGAGATGATAAGCTGACAGGCGAAATCGGGGTCAGTTTCAAGCCGCTTCTCGAAAGTTGGGGTTATCCACGCCTCAATGCTTCGCTTGCAGCGTAGATCAGCGACAACAATTCCAATCTGCCGGGTGAGAGCTATTCGCGTTGGGTCGTCCGGCCGTCGATTTCCATTACGTTCTGATAGCACCTAACCGACAGGCGTCGCCCTTGCCCGACGGGTCGAAGCGCTTAGATATGGGGCATGGCGCGAACCCCCGCAGGCAGACCCGACGATCCGCGCGCGGCGGAGCGGTTCAACGAGGAAAAATCGGTCTATGTCGTGCAGGGCGCCGACACGCCCGATCTCGACGCGGGCGTGGCGGCGATCCGCAACGTCGCCAGGACGTTGCCGTCGCGGCCCGGCGTCTATCGCATGCTCGATGCGCGCGGCGACGTGCTCTATATCGGCAAGGCGCGCGCGCTCAAATCGCGCGTGACGACCTATACGCAGGTGGCACGGCTGCCCAAGCGGCTCAGCCGGATGGTCGCGCAGACGCGCAGCCTGACGATCGTCACGACCAACAACGAGGCAGAGGCGCTGTTGCTCGAGGCGCAGCTGATCAAGCGCTATCGCCCACCGTTCAACGTCCTGCTTCGCGACGACAAGAGCTTTCCCTATATTCTGTTGCGGCAGGACCACGCCTTCCCGCGGATCCAAAAGCATCGCGGGGCGCGGCGCGCCAAGGGCCAGTATTACGGGCCGTTCGCCAGCGCGGGGTCGGTCAACCAGACGCTCAACGCGCTGCAGAAGCTGTTCCTGCTGCGAAGCTGTACCGACAGCTATTTCGCCAACCGCTCGCGCCCGTGCCTGCTCTACCAGATCAAGCGCTGTTCGGCGCCGTGCGTCGGGCGGATCGACGAAGCGGGCTATGCCGAGCTGGTCGATGACGCGCGCGCCTATCTCGACGGCAAGTCGACCGAGGTGCAGGGCAAGCTCGGCGAGCAGATGCAGGCGGCGGCCGAGGCGTTCGATTTCGAAATGGCGGCGGTGTACCGCGACCGGCTCAAGGCGCTGACCTTCATCCAGGGGACGCAGGCGATCAACGCCGCGGGGCTGGGCGATCTCGATATCTTCGCGCTCGCCGACCAGGACGGCCAGGTCTGCATCCAGGCGTTTTTCATCCGTGGCGGGCAGAACTGGGGGCACCGCACCTTCTTCCCCGCGCACACCGCCGAGGTGCCGCTCGAGGAGGTGCTGACGAGCTTCCTGATCCAGTTCTACGAGGCCGCGCCGCCGCCCAAACTGGTGCTCACCGACCGCGAGCCCGAAGGCTGCAAGGTGCTCGCCGAGGCGCTCGCCGAACTCGCCGGGCGCAAGGTCGAGATCGGCGTCGGCCAGCGCGGCGAGCGGCGCAAGCTGGTCGAGCAGGCGGCGCGCAACGCGCGCGAGGCGCTCGACCGGCGGCTCGCCGAATCGACGACGCAGGCGCGGCTGCTGCGCGGGCTCGCCGAACTGTTCGATCTCGACGCGCCGCCGCAGCGGATCGAAATCTACGACAACAGCCATATCCAGGGCACCAACTCGGTCGGCGCGATGGTCGTTGCGGGACCGGAAGGCTTCCTCAAGGGCGCCTATCGCAAGTTCAACATCAAGCGGCCCGAGACCGCGCCGGGCGACGATTTCGCGATGATGCGCGAGGTGTTCCATCGCCGTTTCGCGCGTGCGCAGGAAGAGGACCCCGAGCGGATCAGGAGCGACGGCAAGTGGAGCTGGCCCGACCTCGTCCTGATCGACGGCGGCAAGGGGCAGCTGTCGGCGGCGCAGGACGCGCTTGCCGAGCTGGGGATTGCGGACCTCGCGCTAGTCGGCGTCGCCAAGGGCCCCGATCGCAACGCAGGGCGCGAGACCTTCTTCCTGCCCGGCGGGCGCGAGTTCACGTTACCTCCCAACGATCCGGTGCTGTTCTACATCCAGCGGCTGCGCGACGAGGCGCATCGCTTCGCCATCGGCGCGCACCGCACCAAGCGCGCCAAGGCGATGGGATCGAGCCCGCTCGACGAGGTTCCCGGCATCGGCCCGGCGCGCAAGAAGGCGTTGCTGATGCATTTCGGCACCGGTCGCGCGGTGCGCAATGCGAGCCTGACCGACCTGCAGCAGGCGCCCGGGGTCAGCGCGGCGGTGGCGCAGGCGGTGTACGATTTCTATCATGGCTGAGCCATGCCGCGGCTGATCGCCCCCGCCATCGTCTGTTCGGTGCTGGCGCATGGCGAGCATGGCGCGGTGGCGCGCCTGTTGACGCGCGAGGCGGGGTTGCTTGCGGGCTATGTCCGTGGCGGGCGGTCGCGACGGCTGAAACCGGTCTTGGTCCCCGGCAACGCGGTGCAGGCCGAGTTTCGCGCGCGCACCGAGGAGCAGCTCGCGCAGCTGACGGTCGAGCTCGAGCACAGCCGCGCGCCGCTGCTCGACGAACCGCTGGCGAGCGCGGCGATCGACTGGGTGACCGGGGTGAGCGCGGCGGCGCTGCCCGAGGGCCAGCCCTATCCCGAACTCTACGATGCGCTGGGCGGCGTCCTCGATGCCGTCGAAGCGGCGCCCGCCGCGCGCGGCTGGGCGCAGGCGCTGGTGCGCTTCGAGCTGTTGCTGCTCGAACGGATCGGCTTTGGCCTCGACCTCTCGCGCTGCGTCGCGAGCGGCAGCGGCGACGATCTGGCGTTCGTCAGCCGGCGCAACGGCGGCGCGGTATCGCGGGGCGCGGGCACCGGCCATGAGGACCGGCTGCTGCGGCTGCCGGCGTTCGTGATCGGCGGCGGCGAGGGCGACTGGGATGCGATTTTCGACGGGCTGGCGCTGACCGGCCATTTCCTCGCCCGATCGCCGGTGGCCGAGCGGCGCGGCGATGTCATGGAAACGCGGCGCCGCCTGGTGACGCGATTGCAGCGCGTGCGCGGCGGCTGATACGGTTAAGCGGCGCCGCTTGACCGCGCGCCCCGCTTCCGCGACATTCGCGGGCACGATGATGGACGCATTCTTTCCCCATATGGCCACGACGCGCGATTGCACGGTGCGCGTGTCGGTCAGCTATCTGCCCGACCAGTCGCTGCCGGGACAGGGGCGCTGGTTCTGGGCGTATCACATCCGCATCGAGAACAGCGGCGACGAGACCGTGCAGCTGCTGTCGCGCCGCTGGACGATCACCGATGGCCGCGGCGCCAAGGCGCTGATCGAGGGTGAGGGCGTCGTCGGCGAGCAACCGGTGATCGAGCCGGGCGAATCCTACGATTACGTCTCGGGCTGTCCGCTCGGTACGCCGACCGGCACGATGGAAGGCGAATATGTCATGGCCGATAGCGAGGGCGTGCGCTTCGAAATCGCGATCCCGCGCTTTCCGCTGACCGCCTCGATGGTGCAGAACTAGCCGCGACGATGGCCGATTTGCCGATCCTCGAAACCGCGCGGCTGCGCCTGCGCCCGTTGCGCGCCGACGATGCCGACAGCCTCCACGCCGCATTCGGCGATCGCGAGCTGATGACCTGGTGGTCGAGCGGCCCCGACGCGACCGTCGAAGAGACCCGGGCGCGCGTCGCCGCGAATTGCGACAGCGCCGATTACCCGACCTGGGCGATCACCCTGGCGGACGACGGCGATCGCGCGCTGGGCTGGGTGGTCTTCATCCCCCGGCGCAGCGGCGTGCGCGAGATCGGCTATATCATGCGCCGCGACGCCTGGGGACAGGGCTATGCGCGCGAAGCGGTCGCGGCGGTGATCGCGCACGGTTTCGACACACTCGGCCTGCGCCGCATCATCGCCGATACCGATCCCGACAATGCGGGGTCGAATCGCCTGCTCGAAGGCCTCGGCTTTACCCGCGAGGGGCGGCTGCGCGGCGAGTGGGAAACGCATATCGGCGTGCGCGACAGCTTCATCTGGGGCCTGCTTGCCGGTGAATGGGCTAGTCGCGCTCCGCCACCCAGCCGATCGCGCGCGACGCGATCATGAACAACTTGGTATCGGCGAGCGCGGCGTCGGGATCGTTCCAGCCGACCGATACCGCATACCAGCGCCCCGCATCGTCGCGCAGCAGATAGCTGGTGTTGAGGACGCCGGGTTCGGAGCCGCCCTTGTAGCCGACATAAGCGAACTTCGCGGCGATATCGTCGCTGACGCCGTCGCTGATCGCCAGGATGTCGCGCGTCGTGTCGTCGCCGTTGCGGCGCAGCCAGTCCATCACGCCGACGAGGTCGCGCGGCGAGGCGAACCATTCGATCGTATCAATCCAGTGCGGATTGCCGGTGAAGCGTTCGGGCAGGATGGCGTCGCGCTCGACCTTGGCGATGGCGGGCAGCAGCGCGCGGCGCGCGGCCTCGTCGCCCGCCGCATAGGCCGTCGCCAGCCGCTCGTCGGCGACGCCCTTGAGCGCGAACATCTCGAAGGTCGACAGGAACGGCCGGTTCGCCGCCACATGGGCATTGCCCGCGCTCGCCATCATCGCCTCGACCTTGTCGCGACCGAGCGTGGCGAGGAGCGTGTCGGTCGCGGTGTTGTCGCTGATCGAGATCATCAGCCCGGCGAGCGTATGCAGCGTGAGCGGCGAACCCGCGGGCCAGCCTTGCAACATGCCCGACGGCAGCGAGCGCCGGTCGAGCGGCACGACATCGTCCCAGTGGCGCTCTCCCGCCGCGATCTGGCGCGACAGTTCGGCGAGGATGTAGAGCTTGAACGTCGATCCGATCGCCAGCGGGGCATCGCCATGGTCTTCGATCAGCCAGGTCGGCCCGGCATCGTCGAGCCGCGCGACCGCAATCCCGCTCGTCCCCGGCAGCGCGCGCAGATCGGCAAGAATCTTGTCGGGGGTGTCGCCGACGGTCTCGCTGCCCTTGAACAGCAGACCGTTGATCAGGTGCGGCGCCTGGGGTTCGATAGTGATGGCAAAGCTAGCGACCGCCTTGGTGAAAGCGATCCGCACTGTCGCGGAAAATTCGCCGTTCGGCACGATCTCCTCGATCGCGACGGGCTCGCCGAGTTGCGCCTTGAGCTGTTCGCTAATCTCGATGAGTTTCTCGGGCGACAGCTGAGCCAGCAGCGTCGGCGCGAAGTTGGCGGCGATATCGGCCTTGCCCTCGAACAGCGCGAGAACCCCGTCGGCGCGCATCGCGAGCGCTCCGGGCGCTTGCTGCGCGAGGACCGGCGGCGGCGCGGCGACGGTGGTAAGCGGTCCGGCGGCGATGAGCAGGCCGGCAAGAGCGCGTGAACGGATGGATGGCATCATGTTTCTCCCGTCATTCAAATGTGTAGTATGGCGATAATACACTAGCGGTGGGTGTCAACCGCAGCGCTCGGCGAATCGGGTTCGTCGCACCCGCGGTCGAGCTGATCGATTTCGGCCTGCAGCGCGCGCGCGGCGCGCAGGTTGAGCCGGTGGATGGCGTAGAAGACCGTGAAAACGAAGGCGAGCGTCGGCAGCATGACGAGCCAGGCCAAGTCGGATGCCGTCCTTTCGGCCGCGATCGACGCGACGACGGCGGCGAAGGCGATCACGCCCGGGATCGTCGGCGCGATATACCAGCGCCAGACGCTGACCAGCGCGTCGCGCTGCCGCACAAGCTGGTCGCGATGATAGCGCAGGCTGGCCTCGCCCAGCGCGGCGGGAAGCGGCGTGAGTCGCCTGCTCCACAAGCCGCGCACGACGACCGCCATGCCGACGATGACGAGCGCGCAGGCGGCGGTCATGCGCCAGTCGCGCGCCGCCCAGGCGTAATAGACGAAAATCGCGGCGACGAGCGCCGAGGCAGCGTATTCGATGGCGTCGCGCAGGGCGATGCGACGGCGAAAGGCGCGCGCCTTGCGCTCGAGCTCGGCGGGAGCGAAGCCCTTGGCATCGCGCTCCTCTGCCTGCCACAGGGCGATGATGCGATCGGTCATGACGGATCTCCGGATGCGAAATGAGCCGCGAGCAGCGATTTGATGCGGTGGACCTTGGTCGCGACGTTGCCGCTCGACAGGCCGGCAATCTCCCCGATCGCTGCGGCTTCGAGGCCTTCGAGGTAGAGGAGGATGATCGTGCGGTCGGCGGGCCTGAGCCGCGCGATCAACGCGCGCAGGCGGTCGACCGCCCGCGTCGCGCCCACCGCCCGTTCGGGATTCTCCGCCGAGAGCAGCTCACCGGCATCTTCGATCGCGACGAGCTTGGCCGCCCGCGCGCCGCGTGCGGCGTGGCCGGCGGCGGTATTGTGCGCGACGCGATAGACCCAAGTGCCGAGCGCGCAGCGGCCGTCGAACCCATCGAAACTGCGCCAAAGCGCGAGGTGAATATCCTGTTCGAGATCGCGCGCACGGTCGGGGTCGGACTCGACCGATCGCGCCAGGCGGGCGAGGGCGGGGGCATAGACCGCGCAAGCCTCGGCGTAGAGCCGATCGCTGCCGTCGCCGTCGCTGGCTTTGCCGCCGTCCATCGCCTTGCTCCCCGTCATAGCCCTTTAGTCGCTGCGGCGGCGGCGATCTTACAGGATCGGGAGAATATTTCTCCGCCGGCGCGCGATCAGGCGTCGATCGCGTCGTCTTCGAGGCTGGCGGCATTGGCCTGGATGAAATCGAAGCGGTGCGCTGGATTGGTTCCCATCAACCGATCGACGAGATCCTTGACCAGCGAAAAGTCCTGATAGTCCTTGGGCAGGCCGATGCGGATCAGGCTGCGGCTTTCGGGCGCCATCGTGGTTTCGCGCAGTTGCTGCGGATTCATTTCGCCAAGGCCCTTGAAGCGGCTGACCTCGACCTTCTTGCCCTTGAACTCGGTCGCCTCGAGCTCGGCGCGGTGGGCGTCGTCGCGCGCATAGGCGCTCTTGGCCCCGGCGACGAGGCGATAAAGCGGTGGCTGGGCGAGATAGAGATGCCCCTTTTTGACGAGGTCGGGCATTTCCTGGAAGAAGAAGGTCATCAGCAGCGTCGCGATATGCGCGCCGTCGACATCGGCGTCGGTCATGATGATGACGCGTTCGTAGCGCAGCGCGTCGGCGTCGCAGTCGAGCCGCGTGCCGCAGCCGAGCGCGAGCGTGAGGTCGGCGATTTCCTGGTTGCCGCCGATCTTAGCCATCGTCGCGCTGGCGACGTTGAGGATCTTGCCGCGGATCGGCAGGATCGCCTGCGTCTTGCGGTTGCGTGCCTGTTTGGCGCTGCCGCCGGCGCTGTCGCCTTCGACGATGAACAATTCGGTGTCGTTGCTGCCGTCATTGGCGCAATCGGTCAGCTTGCCCGGCAGGCGGACGCGGCGGCCCGAGGTCGCGGTCTTGCGCTTGACCTCGCGTTCCTGCTTGCGGCGCAGGCGGTCGTCCATGCGTTCCATGACATAGCCGAGCAGCGCCTTGCCGCGATCCATGTCGTCGGCGAGGAAATGGTCGAAATGGTCGCGCACCGCGTTCTCGACGAGGCGCGCCGCCTCGGGGCTGGTGAGGCGATCCTTGGTCTGGCTCTGGAACTGCGGATCGCGGATGAAGACCGAGAGCATCAGTTCGGCGCCGGTGACGATGTCCTCGGCCGAGATGTCCTTGGCCTTTTTGACGCCGACCAGATCGCCGAAGGCGCGAATGCCCTTGGTCAGCGCGGCGCGCAGCCCGGTCTCGTGCGTGCCGCCGTCGGGCGTCGGCACGGTGTTGCAGTACCAGCTATAGGCGCCGTCCGAATAAAGCGGCCACGCCACCGCCCATTCGACGCGACCGTTGGTCTGGCCGTTTTCGAGATCGGGAAAATCCTGGCTGCCGGTGAAGAAATCGGTCGTCGCGCAGGGGCGTTCGCCGAGCTGTTCGCGCAGATGGTCGGCAAGTCCGCCGGGAAACTGGAAAACGCCTTCGCTCGGCGTGTCGTCGGCGATCAGCGCGGGATCGCATTTCCAGCGGATCTCGACCCCGGCGAACAGATAGGCTTTCGAACGCGCCATGCGATAGAGGCGCGACGGCTTGAACTTCGCGCCGTCGCCGAAGATTTCGCTGTCGGGCACGAAGCTGATCGTCGTGCCGCGGCGATTGGCGGTGGTGCCCACTTTTTCCAGCTGGCCCTGCGCGTGCCCGCGCGAAAAGCCCTGGCGGAACACTTCTTTGTCGCGCGCGACCTCGACGATCGTCTCGCTCGACAGGGCGTTGACGACGCTGACGCCGACGCCGTGGAGACCGCCCGAGGTCGCATACGCCTTGCCGGCGAACTTGCCGCCCGAATGCAGCGTCGTCATGATGACCTCGAGCGCCGACTTGCCGGGGAACTTGGGATGCGCGTCGACGGGAATGCCGCGACCGTTGTCGGTGACGGTCAAGCGGTTGCCGGGTTCGAGCGTGATTTCGATGCGGTTGGCATGGCCCGCGACCGCCTCGTCCATCGAATTGTCGATGACCTCGGCGGCGAGATGGTGGAGCGCGCGTTCGTCGGTGCCGCCGATATACATTCCGGGGCGGCGGCGCACGGGCTCGAGCCCTTCGAGAACCTCGATCGAAGACGCGTCGTAATCGGATTTCGGTGTCGAAGCGCCCCCCGCGGCGCCGAAAAGGTCATCGGCCATGGCGCTGGCTATAGGGGGCGGGGAGTCGGCCCCGCAAGGGTCAATCTAGCGCGGCGCGGCAGATTGCCCGCGACGCTTGCGATGCGCCTGCCAGCGCGCGTTCGACCACAGGTCGATAAGCGCGCGCGCACGGGCGCGCTGACCGGGATCGAGCGCGCTCCATTCGCGCTCGCTGCGACCGCCGTCGAACGACCAGCTGTCGCGTTCGGGATCGAATCCGACGCGGCCGGCGGCATCGACGAAGCCGATCCGCGCCGGCGTGTCGAGAGCGTCGATATGCTGGATGACGCGCCGTTCAGGCAATCGCGGCTCGCGATCCGAGAGCATGTCGACGGCAAGGTCGCGAATGTCCCACAGGCCGGCGAAGCGGCCGGCGACGCCGGGCACGTTGGTCACCGCGATGGTGCGCGTCTGGGCGTCGTCGAGCATGTGGCCATGGCCGAGAAAGCCGCCGTCGAGCAGCGATTCGCCATGGTCGCCGACGACGATGAGGACGGTATCGTCCCATTCGCCGAGCGCCTTGAGCCGGGCGACCAGCGCGCCGAGCTGGGCATCGGACCAGGCCACCGCATTCCAGTAGGTGCGGCGCAGCGCCTCGCGCCCGGTGCTCTCGCCGATCTCGCCGCGCGCGAGCGGGTGCGGTTCGACGAGGTCGTCCATGCCGTCGTGGTGATAGGGAAAATGGGGCGACTGGAAATTGAAATAGGCGAAGACCGGGCGCCGCCAGTCGCGGGGCCGGCCGAGCCGATCGTCGAAAGCGGCGAGCAGACGGGTCTCGTCGACGAGCAGCGATCCCTGCGCGGCGAAGGCGCCCGCGCGTTCGTCCTTGAGGACATTGGCATCGACCATGACGTCGGCGCTGGCCTTCATCCCCGTCGTCGCATCGATCCGGCCGAAGCTTTCGGGTTGCCCCGAAAACACCGCGACGCGGTAACCGGCGCGTTCGAGCAGCGGGAACAGCGAGCGCTCGGGGCCGCTTGGGGCGAGCTCGCCGGTGAACAGGCTCTTGAGCGAATTGATCGTGAAACCCACATGGCTGTAGGTCGGGAAGCTGCTCCCCTGGCGCGCCAGCGCTTCGAGATGGGGCGCGACGGCCTTGCCGTGAACGCGCTGGCCGATGGCGTCGCCGCGCAGGCTTTCGATGACGACGACGACGAGGTTCTTCGGGCGTGCGGGCAGATCGAGCGTGGCGGGCGGGCGCGCAGCGGCGACGGCGGTAAAATCGCCGCCGATGCCGTCCTCGTCGATGCCGTTGCCGGGAATATCGAGCGCGAAGGGGTAGCGCGCGGCGTCGAACGGCGCGGGGTCGCGGCGCAGGCCGAACAGGCCATAGCGGTCGCGGTCGGCATCGGTGGCGCTGTCGAGCAGCGCGCGCGCCGTGCCCGGGACGGCGAAGCGATCGGCGGGATAGCGCATGTCGCCGGTGGCGTCGGTGAGCAGCAGGAGCCCGGGCAGGGCGATCAGTCCGAGGACGAATGCGCGGCGGTGTCGGCTCGGCGTACGGAATCGATGCGCGGCGGGGGCGCTGTCGTGGCGGGCGGCCCAGCGCAGGACGACGACGAAAGCCATGATGACGGCAAGCGCGAGCCCCAGCATCAGTCCCTGTCCGTTGAGCATGTAGAGCAAGGCGTCGGTCAGGCTGCCGCCCGCCATGGCGCGCACGACACGATAGCTCATCGCGTCGGAGATGTAGCGCAGCACCTCGAAGCGGGCGACGATCAGCGCGAGGACGATGCCGGTCGCGACGAGGCCGAGGTTGACGACGAACAGCCGCCCGTTCCAGCGGCGGCGGTGGAAGTGCGCGACGATCCACGCGAGACTGGCGGCGGCGAGCGTGTTGGCGACGAGCAACAGCGCCAGGAAAACGAGCCATTCAAGCGGCGAATCGATCGTCCGCGACGCACCGAAGCCGCCGGTGAAGCTGCCGAACTTGCGATTGGCGAGGACGAGCTCGAGCAGCGTCGGAACGATCAGCAGGCTGAGAAACGCGGCAACGCGCCAGTGCGATGAAAGCGCCCGGCGCCCGGCGCTCGCCTTGGTTGTCGATCCCCCCGTCATCCGAATCGATTAGCGGGAGGGGGTAAAGATCGCGTATAACCGCTCGATCAGCGGACGCGCGGGCCGCCGAAGGGGAGCGGCGGCGGCGGGCGGCGCGTGCCGCGCGGCAGTTGCGCCTGATAGGCGCGGCCGCAATGTTCGACGCAATAGGGGAAACCCGGGTTCACATCGGTCCCGCAAAAATGGAAATCGGCCTCGCCGGGATGGCCCATCGGCCAGCGGCACACCTTTTCGCTGAGGTCGAGCAGGCCGGTCTTGCCCGCAATCTCGGGGCTCGGCTTGGCCGGAACCAGGCGACGCGGCGGCGCCGGCGGAATCGGTGGCTGCTGGTCGCCGGGACCCTGACGCAAAAAGCCGCCGGGCCCGACCGAGACGATCTTGGGCGTCGAGAATTTCGATTCGGCGGGCAGCGGCTGCGAAGGAACCGCATTGCTCGGCGTCTGTCGGGGGGTGTCCGCAGCCGGCGTCGCGGCGCTCGGCGCAGGGGCAGCGGCGACAGCGCGCGCCGGCGGCTGTACTCGCGGCGTCGGTTTCGCCTTGGACGCGGCCTTTGCCCTGGGCGCGGCGGGCGCTTTCTTCTTGGCATCGGCCTTGACCGGCGACGGGCGCGACTTGAGATCGAGGCGATGCGCCTTGCCGATGACGGCGTTACGGCTGACGCCGCCCAGTTCCTCGGCGATCTGGCTGGCGGTGAGGCCTTTTTCCCAGAGCGATTTGAGCTGGTCGATACGTTCGTCGGTCCATGCCATGCGATGCGATGCCTTTTGTCTGATTCAAGCCGGTCGAAATACGCGCACCCGGCGGGCGGGCATCTGCGTGTCGGATGCGAGTTAGGGATTCGCGGCGCGGATTGCAACTTGCGGCTGGGCGGGTCTGCCGATAGGCGAGGCGACCATGACCCAGTTAGCCCCACGCGCCGCCGCCAGCGGAGCAAAACGCCGATTTCCCGAACCCGGCACGCGCACGATCAACGCGGTCAACTGGCCGGGGACCAAGGCGCTGCTGCTCAAGGAAATCCGGCGTTTCATGAAAGTGCAGACGCAGACCGTCTGGGCGCCGGCGCTGACGACCTTGCTCTATCTCGTCATCTTCTCGGTCGCCTTGGGCCGCGCGGGGCGCGAAGTGATGGGCGTGCCCTTTACCGATTTCATCGCACCGGGGCTGATCGTCATGGGGATGATGCAGAACAGCTTCGCCAATGCCAGTTTCTCGCTGCTCGTCGGCAAGATCCAGGGGACGATCGTCGATTACCTGATGCCGCCGATCTCGACCGGGGAGCTGCTGTTCGCGCTGGTCGGCGCGTCGATCTTTCGCGCGATCATGGTCGGGCTGGCGGTCTGGCTCGCGATCCTGCTCTATCCCGGCGTGTCGGTGATGCCGCAGCACCTGTGGGCGGTGGCCGCGTTCGGCCTGCTGGCATCGGCGATGCTCGGCTTCATCGGCCTGCTGACGTCGATCTGGGCGGAAAAGTTCGACCATGCCGCGGCGATTTCCAACTTCGTCGTTGCACCGCTCGCGCTGCTGTCGGGGACATTCTATTCGGTCGAGGCGCTGTCGCCGCTGTTTCGCGCGATCAGCCACGCCAACCCGTTCTTCTATGCGATCTCGGGGTTTCGCTACGGCTTTATCGGCGTCGCCGATTCGCCGGTGATGACGGGGCTGGCGGTGCTCTTCGGCATCAACGTCGTGCTCGGCATCGCCTGCCATCGCATCCTGGCGGCGGGCTGGCGGATCAAGGCGTAGGTGCGTCGAAGCGGAGCAGCGAGCCGCTCCTACGCGCCGGGTCCGGCGACAGCCGGAAAGGACTCAGTGCCGAAGCTGCGCCTTGAGCGCGTAGCGGCCCGAACCGTCGACATCGAACAGCGAGGCGATGCCGGGATGGTCGACCGGGCCGCTCTGGCCGTCGTGCAGCAGGTTCTGCTGGCTGACATAGGCGAGATAGCTTTCCTCGTCGTTCTCGGCGAGCAGGTGGTAGAAGGGCTGGTCGCGATCGGGGCGGATGCCTTCGGGAATCGCCTCGTACCATTCCTCGCTATTGGCGAAGACGGGATCGATATCGAACACCACCCCGCGAAAATCGAACATGCGGTGGCGCACGATCTCGCCGATCGAAAAACGCGCCTTCGCGACTGGCGGCATTTCCACGCGGAATTGCGACTCGCGGCGGACGGCAATGGGAAAATCGCTCATGCCCTTCAATGTAGGGCGGGGCGGCGGGCCTTCAAGCGAATTCGCGGCATTCGTCGGGCAGGTGACGGCGAGGCTTGGCAAAGCACCAAGCATTGGTTATTGGCCCCGCTCCTGACGACCCGCCGGGCGAATTGCCCCACGGACCTCATATGCGGAGAGGTGGCAGAGTGGTCGAATGCGCTGCACTCGAAATGCAGTTTACGGGAGACCGTAACGTGGGTTCGAATCCCACCCTCTCCGCCACTTTCCTCTGAAATCGTTGGTTTAATAGCCCTTTGGGGCATATCACCCATCAAAAATCCCATCAACCAATTGGCGGCTGAATGGGAAATTTTCGCGTGAAATTTGGCGCCTAAATTTCACGCGAGAAGCGGGTTTTTTCAGGCCGTCTCATCGTAAAACAGGGCATCTTATAACGATAGGTGCCCACAATGACGACGACAGCCCCCGCCAGTCTCCCTGAACTAGGTTTCATTCGGCAAGCTCAGCTTATTCCCGCCATAGTGCCGTTCAGTAACGCGACCCTCTGGCGCAAGGTGAAAGACGGATCGTTTCCCGCGCCGGAAGCTCTCTCCGCGCGTCACCGCATGGGAAAATAGTAAAATCCGCGATTGGATCGCCGCGCGAGCTGCTGAAGCCACCGCCTAAACCATCACACAAACGTAAACGCCCGCCGCGATGGTTTGAACCAGGCGCACGGCGGGGGCATGAAAGGTCCGCGATGAACAGCGAACAGCGCCTATATATCGTCAACGATAGTAAAGAGAAGGACGAAACAGAGTTCCCGCCTGGCCTGTTAGGCAAAATCGCTCAATTCATTTTGGACTCAGCACCGAGACAAGAACGCGACATCGCATTAGCAGGCGCTATTGCTTATTTAGCCGGCATAGTTGGTAACGCCTTTAATATAAATGGTGCTGGTCTAAACCAGTATATTTTATATTTAGCTCCGACAGGCATTGGCAAAGACGCAGTCTCCGAAGGTGTATCTGCGCTCAACAATGCTGTTTGGTATAGCCATTCAAGCGAGCCGTTTGCCCACAGTGGTGCTGAGCTTGTAAGCGCGTCTGGCCTGATAAAGTTGATGGCGCGCAACACCTGCAATCTCACCATTGTTGGCGAGTTTGGCAAAAAGATGCGTGACATGGCCAACGCCAAAAATACGCACCTTCACGGCTTGGGCCGCACCATTCTCCAACTGTATTCTAAGAGCGGTAAGAACGGCTCCTTTGACCCGCTTGCCTACAGCGATAGCGAAAAGGTGACTAAGCGCATTGAGCGGCCAAGCCTCACGCTATTAGGCGAAAGCGTGCCTGAAGGCTTTTACGAAAGCCTTGACGAAACCTTGATTGTTGACGGCTTGTTGCCGCGCTTCATGGTTTTCGAGATTAAGGGGAATCGCTCTTATCTCAACAAAGGGGCCAAGGAAGCGACCGTTTCCCTGGAGCTGGCCAATGACGTGCAAAGCTGCATGGCGACCAGCAACACTATCCGCAATCAGATTGGCGCTTATGAAGTGTCGGTTGAAGCCGACGCTGAAGTGCTCTTTGAGCAGTTTGACCGCTGGACAACCGATCTAATTAACAAGTCCAACGAAGTTTCTAGGCAGCTTTGGAACCGCGCGCACTTGAAGGCGCTAAAGCTGGCGGCGCTAAGGGCCGTTGGCGAGAATTGGCAAAATCCTGTTGTGACGCTTGCTCATACAATGTGGGCAACGCACCTAATCGTGGCTCAAACCAACAATCTGATTAATCGTTTCGCCAATGGCGACGTTGGCGAAGTGGAAGGCAATCAGGTAAAGCAACAGAATGAAGTTATTCGCGTCATTCGCGAATACAACTCGCGGCCTTGGCTTGAAACTAAGAAATACCACGGCGACGAAGCTTTTCACAAGCATAGTGTCATTACTTTTGCCGACATTCAACAGCGGCTAAGTGCAACGGCGGCATTTCGTAAGGATAGGCTTGGTGCACAGATGGCTTTGGAACGCACTGTTAAGTCACTCATAAGCGCCTTCGTTATTCGTGAAATCTCTTCAACTCAAATGATGGAAAAGTACGGCAAAGCTCCGCGCGCTTTTTGTGTATCGGACCCTGCGATAATTGTCAACGGCTTGAGTGCCTAATGGTTAAATCACGTCTAAATGAATTTTTAGCAGATAGGTGCTCGATTAGATAGGTTTTAGCAGATTTAATTGCGATATAAAAAAGGAGTAATTATAAGCAAAAAACGAAACTATAGAAAAGGAATGAAGTTCAAAGGAATACATCTATTAAAATATATACCATTAAAAACAATATATAAAACCTAAGCATTTGGGCCGGATCGCTATTTTAAACGTGATAATAAAATGCACTTAAAGGACTTCGGCGATGCATACTGTCAACTCAATGACTGAAATACTGACTGAATTACTTAAGCTAACCGCCCATGTGCGCGATAAAACAGGATGGGAGAATGCCGACGATCAGATCGACGGTAAACCTAGTAAATTCGGTGGCTTGAAAAAGTAACAAGTTTATCGGGATTATACGAAAGTAATAGCTAATAATCGTTCTGCATAACCTAAAAGGAAAGTACAATGTCTAACTTAACTAACATTAGTGATTTAAAGCCAGTATTTCTAATTGCCCGCAATGACAAGGGTCAAGCCGTTCACCAAACCCCAGAGCAGCTCTCGCCATTTCAAATCGCTGGCGACAGTAGCGCGGCAAAATACACTCAAAAGGTATTTGCCGAGTTGTCTGACAAGCTGGCTCGTTACAATGCAATGTATGTGCGGCGCGACCCCAAGCTAAAAGAGGAGCTTAGCCAGCACAACTTTGAAGTTTTCGACAACGCCCGAGCCGACACAAAATCCGAAATAAATAGGCATGAAGACAAGCTTAAAACGGCTAGTAACTTCAAGGCGGACCCTGCGATGGCAACCGCTATTGTGGGCATCTTCTACAACATGAAGCCTGAAGAACGCGGCATCGCTGTGGGCAAGTTGATTGAAGAATCTGACGGCCCTACGCTTGCGGCCTTAGCGAGCCTTAGCAGCGTTCTCACCAAGCTTGGCGATGAAGTGAAAAGCACCATTGCCGACCGGCTTTATGCCAGAGTTGATCCGCAAACATATGCAGATTGGAAAACCGCTAAATCCAATCTCGATAAAATTGAAAAAGCCAGCATGGCGATGCTTCCAGCGATGGCACAATTTGCCAACGGGCCTGACGTTGCAGCCGCTTCGCTAGAGGAAGTCCATAGCATTGCCACCGGCTTTGCTGGCCTGTGATTTGACAACCTATCGGGCCGGGTAGCGGGCGATGCCTGGCCTCTTTTTTGGAAGGAACTCTGTATGACCGCCGATGCTGACTATTATCGCGGCCCCAACACCGCCGAGCTACGCCAACGTTGGCTTGAATATCACCGGTTATGTTGTGAGTTTGAACCGGCTCACTGGCCTGACCTGAATAAGAAACAGCTAGAGATAGTCCTTGAGTGCTATTTCCGGCGTGTGGAGTATCTCGAAAGACAAAAGCTTGAAACTTCACATGAAGTAGACTTCGTTTTAGACGGTATAGCGAAAATAGAGCGTCGGTTAGACAGCGGATTTGAATTGCAATAGAGGTGAGCTGCCACTAATGCACAATTATGTCTTACACCGCATGGCCTAAATTGTCTTCAAGTGCCCCGTCTGGCGCTCCCGCCAGTGGCTTAATCGCTGCTAATGTGGGGACTCGGCCCGAGCCCTACCCCCCTCGTCCTAAGACTATGGCCAGGATTAGGTTAGCGTCGCTGTCAGACGTGGCGAAAGAAATCCGCAAGCTGTACCGTGAAAGCCGTGCTGGTACGCTGGCGACGTCAGAGGCAACTAAGCTGGCCTATTTGCTGAATATGTTAGCGGGCATTCTGACGGCTTCGGACTTAGAGGAACGTTTGGCGAAACTCGAAACTAAAAAGCCAATCCGGTGAAACTCAATCTCACGTTGCGACGGCGGATTGAGCGGGTTGAGCATCGCAACCGCAACCGCCACCGCAAGCCATTGCCCACAATCATTGCCACTATTCACCCGGACGAATTGCCCGGCCCCATAATTGGCGTTGAAGGCTACAATGGCCAGCGCGTTCGCCTGAAGCCCGGTGAATCAATTGAGCAGTTGCAGCGCAGGGCGATTGCCACCCTTCCGGGCCGGATGCTCCGCACATGCTATAGAGCTGCGCCAGGGCGCGTTCGAGAACCTATCGGGCATCCGTCCGCCTCAACCCCTATGATCGCACTGGAAGCCGCCCCTTGGCCCTCTGTGGGCGATCCTGGCGTTGGTCGTGTGGCATCCCGCGATGAGCTTGTCCGCATGGGCGTAATCGCCGGGCCGCCAGAAAACTTTGTTTAACGAGCTAACAAATTGTCAGCGAGACTGGCCAAAGCGAAACCACAGACATAACAAGACAACGAATTGGAAGGTTTGATATGCCGTTTAATGCTTTGGCCATACCTATGATGATTGCCTCTCCCGGCGACGTTCAAGCCGAGCGCGATGTGGTGCGTTCCGTCATCCATGAGTGGAATGCCGCCAACTCAATTAGCCGTGAAGTTATTTTAATTCCCGTAGGTTGGGAAACGCATTCAGCTCCTGACCTTGGCGGCCGCCCTCAAGAAATAATCAATGAACGTCTCTTGAAGGATTGCGACCTTCTCGTTGGAATTTTCTGGACTAAACTAGGAACGCCCACAGGTAAGTCAGTCAGTGGCAGCGCTGAAGAAATTGAAAGGCATCTTGAGGCCGGTAAGCCAGCAATGGTCTATTTTTCGTCCGTACCTGTCGCGCCGCAGTCATTAGACGCAGAACAGTATGATAAATTGAACCAATTCAAAGATTGGTGCAAGACCAAGGGTTTGATTGAGAACTATGATAATCTCGAATCTTTCCGACAAAAATTTGTTGCCCAGCTGCAAATTCAGCTGGCGAGTAACCCTTATCTATCTGAGCTAATTTCAGCTCCAAAATCTGCAGCGGTTGAATCTATGTCGCCCGCGCTGACAGATGAAGCAAAGACGCTCTTGCTCGCGGCTGCGGAATCGAACGATGGTTTCATAATGCAGTTACGAATGATGGGTGGAACCATAATTCAGTCAAACAATCAATCATTCGGGGGCAGTTCCCCCAAAGAACAGGCTCGCTGGGAGAAAGGCCTGAAAATTCTCCTTTCCGAGGGATTGATTGTGCCACGAGGAGTTAAGGGTGAAGCCTTTCAGGTGACGGACGATGGGTACGAACTTGCCGAGAAATTGAGCAATGAGACAGTACAAGAAGAAGAGATACCGCCGCTGCCCGCTTAGAGATTGATGGGTTAGTTGATGGATCTTTACACGAAAAGAGATTTTGTGTCGCAAATTCAACTAAGTTTGGGGGAACGTCAGTCCGCCACGATAGCAAATATCGTCCCCTAGACCTTTCCACACGTTGAACGCATAAGGCGAGGCGAGGGGGCGGACATGGCAGGATTTAAAACCGGGATTGTAGTTGGCGGATTAGTCGTTGCTACGGGAGCCCTGTGGCTTATCCATCGCATCGAAAACCAGCCCGTTATGTTTGCCAGCGCCTATGTAGGAATCCAGGCTGACTACTTAAAAGTGACAGGCAGCGTCGTTGGGAATGAGGCTAAAGAATCCGATCGTCCTTTAAACAATGGCGTAGTAATGACGTGCTGGAAACCAGACAAGACGTGCAAGTACTCGCAAATGAATGAAATTGGTCCTCGACACGTTGGTGATCTCGTTGAAGATACGCTGACTATTCGAAAGTGGGATAAGTCTGAACTGGTTGCCGACAGTTTAGACATTTCGAGTAATTTTGTCGGTTGTAACTACTACGAAATTCGCGTGTTGTTTGATAGCAAGGACGTTAGTTATACCCGCGTTCCAAATCCTAAAGCAGACAAGCAGCGGTGCGCAGAGCTTTTTAAGGACAGCAAGCCTCTTCGTCAGTGGCGGATTGCTGACGGCAAGGCTTGGAGCGGGTATGTAAAGGGGGAAGATTAATGCGAACTTTGCTGCTCGCGCTCGCGATTGCGGCTCTAGCATCCTGCAATGAACCCGACGCATTCACCCAGGCAGCGTCTGTTGATCGCAGCCCGCTCACTATGGTGAACGATGACACTTGGAAGGCCATTGAGGCGCTCCAGTGCAAACCCACGCGCGTATATGCGTGCGGGCCTGAAGGCTGCGAAGAGGGCAAAGCAGTTGTCAGCGTGCGTTGGGAGCCAAAAGGCAGTTATCAGCGGTGCGACAAAAGCGGTTGCGATTCCTACAAACCCGTTGTCTCTCACTCCGGAATTTGGACAGTAGTATCATTGCCTCAGAACGGAACGATGGCCAAATTCACCAGCGATGGCTACTACATGGAAGTCGCCACCATCGATGATAGCGCCTTAGTTTACCATGGCCAATGCGAGATGGTGGCGCGGACGCCGAACATTGCTGAGTAAGGAACGCGACGGACCTTCCGCCGCTTATGTGGGTGTGACTTGAAAAAGCTTCTAATTACGGACGTTGATAATACGCTGTTCGACTGGCAGCGCCTTTGGTTCGAGACGTTCTCGGCCATGGCGATGCGCGTGCTTGAAATTTCTGGCGTCGATTCTGCCACCTTTTACCAACAGTGTAGCGCGGTCCATCAGAAATACGGCACTAGCGAATATGCATTCGTCTTATCGGAACTTCCCTGTCTCGTAGAACTTTATGGGGGCGATTTGCTCCAAGAAATGCAGCCGGCGATCGATGATTTTCGTGAGGCAAGGCGTAAGTATCTGCGTCTGTATGACGGTGTTCTCGAGACGCTTCAGCGTCTTAAAGGCGGCGGTTTGATGATCGCAGCCTTCACCGAATCCAAGGCATTTTACACCAATTACCGATTTCGGAAGCTCGGCTTAGATGGGCTTATCGATTTTCTGTACTCGCCTGCTGATCATTCGTTACCCGCCGGTAGATCGGATCTTCGCAAATACGATGAAGCTAGTTACCAGTTTAAGGAAACAGTTCATCGCTTCACGCCGGAAGGCGAGGTGAAGCCGAACCCTCATATCTTGACCACGATCATCGGCGAACTTGGCTTCACAAAGAGTGAAACGGTGTATGTGGGCGACAACCTTCTAAAAGATGTGTTTATGGCGCAGCAGGCGGGCGTCCTTGATGTCTACGCTGCTTACGGTGCGGCACAGCATCGAGAAGAAGAATACGACCTACTCAAGAAAGTGACACATTGGACTCCTGAAATGATTGCACGCGAGAAGGCAGCGCTAAAACCAGGAGCAATTACGCCAACACGAATCTTGAGAACGTCGTTTTCGGAGATAGAGTCTATTGTCCGGGGTGAACATGAATGAAATAGCGCCACAAGTCGAAGTTTGGAAAAAAGTCGTTGATGTACAACAGCACTTCAATGACCTGGAACTACGGATACGGAACTTCGCGCTTATCGTAACGGGCGCATTCATCGGACTCGGCGGATACGCCATAAAAGACGGTGGCACCGTGACACTGTTCGGATTGCACATGTCAGTTGCCGGATTGGTAGTGTTTTGCTCGCTCCTCCCACTCGTCGCGTTCTACCTCATGGACCGACTTTGGTATCACCGCCTTCTAGAAGGTGCAGTAGCGGCTGCGACTCCAGTCGAAGCGCGATTGCGAGACATGGGTCTTACCATCGAGTTGGGAACGAAGATTAGCGAGGCAAGCCCATTCACGCTGTTCGGCAGAAAGGTTCGATCCAAACACAAAATGGATGGCTTTTACGGTCTTACTGCGTTCGGTATTATAATCCTCTCGCTTATTCTGGCGTTCGGCGTCGAGCCTGGCACGCGTGACGCGAAACTCGCCAATACCCTTATCACGCCTGCCGTATCGGCGACCGCAACGTCGCCAGCCTCGCCAAATTTAGGAGGGTCGTTGGCGGAGACTTCTTCCGCTGCGAGCGATTGAAAAATAGTGGACTTTTGGTCTACTGAGTTGCGCACCCACCAAAAGACCCATCAATCTCGGTTAAAATGTGTTTCGTGGCCTAGCCGCGCGCGGAGTCAGAATTTCGTCAAGCTGCGCGGCAGTCAATGGCCGGTTTTGCAACGCATGGCCGTAGCGGTGGCGCACGATGAGCTTTGCCGCTCGGTTGCATTTAGTGCGCGTGTCTAACTCTCCCTGATGCCCAGCTTCCTTTAGTAGCTTATCTATAACGTCCAAATGCTCGCGAGGCATGTCAGCCAAAATTTCAGCATAACGGACAATCTCTAGCTTAAGCGTTGCGCGCATGGTTGGCGTCTGAAGGCGCGCGACCGCCTTAGGTGTCCGAGGCTTTACCTTCACCTCGCCAGCCAAAATTTCCCCCAGCAATTCCGCTAGTTCTGGCGTCACCTGACCGCCGCTTCGCAAATGGGTAATTAGGGGCGCGCTGTTGCCCATTTGCCTTACTGACGCAATCAGCCAATCAGCATTTAGGTTGTCTAAGTCAGTCACGATGCCACCGCGTGAAGGTTGACCACATTGCCCGCAAATGGCTTGTCGCAAAAGTCGGCCCAATCTTGCATCAGGCTCACCCGCTTGGGAAATAGCGATCCGCGCTGATATGCCGCTTCAGCTTTGTCAGCGAGTTGATGCGCGAGCGCGTGTTCGATGACTTCGCGCGGATATGCGGTGGCCTCGCCAGCCCATTCGCGAAAGGATGAGCGAAAGCCGTGCGGCACGACGTCAACCGCCATGCGCCTTAATACAGCCGTCAACGTCATATCAGAAAGTTGTCCTCCCCTTGGAGCGGCAAAGACGAGTTTGTTGCCTGAAATACGAGGCAGCGCATTTAGCAAACTTAGCGCGGCGTCAGATAACGGCACGCGATGAGCTTTAGCCGCTTTCATACGATCATCAGGAATGTCCCACTCGCCAGCTTCAAGGTCGATCTCATCCCAAGTTGCGCCGCGAACCTCGCCAGAACGGCACGCCGTTAGAATAGCGAACTCTAGAGCCCGCGCGCCCATGCCTTCAGCTTTGCGAAGGCCAGCCATGAAGCTACCAATCTCTACCCACGGTAAAGAGGCATGATGCTTCACCCTCGTGAGTTTCTTTGGCTTGGGCAAAATCTTGTCCAAATGACCGCGCCAGCGAGCCGGGTTCAGACCGTCGCGATACCCCCGCACGGTTCCCCAATCCAAGACTTGCTCAACGCGCCCGCGAAGCCGCGTGGCGGTTTCCGTTTTCTCCTGCCAAATTGGCTCAAGGATCTTTAGGATATGCGGCAACTCAATGTCGCGAAGGCTAAGCTTGCCAATGACGGGGTTTGCATAGGTGGCGAGGGTATTGGCATATTGCTGGCGATGTTTGGCGTTGCGCCAGCTTGCCTCATTGGCAGCGATAAATTCCTTAGCCGCATCACCGAATGTAATGCTCAATCCCACGCCTGCACGAAGGGCAGCTTTGCCTTCAGCTCTAGCCTTAATCGGGTCAATATTCTCGCGAATTAGCTTTCTGGCGGAATTGGCAGCTTCCCGTGCTTCGCCAAGCTTCACTTCAGGATAGCCACCAAGCCCCATGTCGCGGCGCTTGCCGCCAACCATCGCCCGTAGCACCCAAGAGCGACCGCCTGTGGGCAACACCTGGAGCGCTAAGCCGCGGATGCCTCCGACAAAATGCAGCCCCGGCTTAGTCAAATGCTTGACTGCTAGGGCACTCAATTCTTTCGCTCGCGTTGGCAAATGCCTCACTCCTATTCAATCCATCATCTCACCCATCAACAGGCGCGTGATTTGCTGAATTGTCAAGAGTCAGTATGGGAGGAAAAACCCCTTATCTCTACGGCTTGACGTGTCTTGCGAAAGGATATGAGAGGCTATGAAGTTCGATGCAGGCGGACACCCTCTCCGCCACAAACAAGGTCGCCGACGGCGGCCTTTTTTGTGATGTGAAGCCGCCGGCGAGGTCGCGCGCGGCGGGACCGATGCCTTTCGGTCGGGCGATCCGGCCGACCGGGCCAAAGCCATTTGCCCTGACTGGCTCGCTCGGCTAGGCCATGCACTCGCCTAAAACGGAGTGCCGCCACTTGCGTATCCTGATCCTGCCCGTCTTCGCCCTGCTCGCTTCCTGCCAGATTACCGGGGGCGACGCCGAACCGGCGCAGGATGCGCCGATGGTCTCGCCGATCCTGACCAGCGAAGACGCCAGGGACGAATACAGCTACGCGCAGCCGGAAGTCGCGCGCGTGACGCACGTCGCGCTCGACCTCGCGCTCGATTTCGATGCCAAGACCGCGGGCGGGACCGCGACGCTCGACATCCTCGCCGCCGACGGCGCCGATACCGTGGTGCTCGACAGCAGCGGGCTCGAAATCGCCTCGATCACCGACCAGGAGGGCATGGGCCTCGCCTTTGCCGTCGGCGCGACCAAGGAAGGCATGGGCGAGCCGATCACGGTCAAGATGGGCGACGCGCGCAAGCTCGTCGTCGCGTACAAGACGCGGTCCGGGGCCGAGGCGCTGCAGTGGCTGGCGCCCGCGCAGACCGCCGGCGGCAAATTCCCGTATCTGTTCAGCCAGGGCCAGCCGACGCTCAACCGCACCTGGATCCCGACGCAGGACAGCCCCGGCATCCGCCAGACGTGGGAAGCGCGGATCACCGCGCCCGAACCGCTGACCGTCGTCATGTCGGCGGCGCGCGTCGGCGAGCCCGAGGCGGCGGGCAACGGCCGCCGCGCATTCAAATTCGAAATGGACAAGCCGGTCGCGCCCTATCTGATCGCGATCGCCGCCGGCGACCTCGTCTTCCGCGATCTCGGCCCGCGCACCGGCGTGTGGACCGAGCCGGCGATGATCGATCGCGCCGCGGCCGAGCTCGAAGATACCGAGAAAATGGTCGCCGCCGCCGAGAAGCTCTACGGTCCCTATCGCTGGGGGCGCTACGACATGATCGTGCTGCCGCCGTCCTTCCCCTATGGCGGCATGGAAAATCCGACGCTGACCTTCCTGACGCCGACCTTCCTCGCCGGCGACAAGAGTCTCAACGGCCTTGTCGCGCACGAACTGGCGCACAGCTGGTCGGGCAATCTCGTTACCAACGCCAACTGGTCCGACAGCTGGATCAACGAAGGCGTCACGTCCTATTTCGAAAACCGCATCATGGAGGCGCTCTACGGCAAGCAGCGCGCGATGCAGGAAGCGGCGCTCCAATTTGACGGCATGGAAGAAGCGATCGCCGAAAACGGCGCCGACGCCGACATCACGCGCCTGCATCTGCCCAAGGACGCCGACACGCCCGATGGCGGCGCCAGCGGCATCATCTACGACAAGGGCGCGATTTTCCTCAGGACGATGGAGCAGATCGTCGGACGGCAGAAATTCGACGCCTGGCTGATGAGCTGGTTCGACCGTCACGCCTTCCAGCCGGCGACGTCGGCGATGATCGTCGCCGACCTGCGCGAAAATCTGATCAAGGGCGACGCCGAACTCGAGAAGAAACTGATGCTCGACGAATGGGTATACGAACCCGGCATTCCGTCGAACGTCTGGCGTCCCGATCCGCAGGCGTTCGCCGCGGTCGATGCCGCCGCCACCGCTTATGGTGCCGACGGCAAGATCGACGCGGCGGCGTGGCAGGGTTGGACGACGGCGGAGCGCCTGCGCTTCATGAGCCGCCTGCCCCAACAGCGGTCGGCCGACCAGCTCGCGCAGCTCGACAGCGCGCTCGGCCTCTCGCAAGAGGGCAATAACGAGGTGCTGTTCGCCTGGCTCGAACTGGCGCTCGCCAATCGCTACGATCCCGCGGTGCCGGTCGCCGAGGATTTCCTCGCGCAGGTCGGACGGCGCAAGTTCGTCGCGCCGCTGTTCAAGACGCTGATGGAGCAGGGCGAATGGGGCCAGCCGATCGCCAAGCGGATCTATGCCAAGACGCGCAAGACCTATCATTCGGTGACGACGGGTACGGTCGACAAGACACTATCGGGCGAATAATCGCGCGCGCCGCGGCGATGCAATTGCTCGCCGTGGCGAACCGCGTCCGTCGATCTGACCCACGATTTGGGTGCGAACCCCTATAAAAATGCGAAACTTGACATAAGTCAGCCTCCTGTTGTTATTTGACAAGCCTTCGCGGCACATCGCCCGTGCCGAAAACAACGGGAGGCTTAATTTCATGAATCGCAAGGTTTTACCGGGACTGTTGGCTGCCGCCGGCGGATTGGCATTGATGGTTTCGGCCTGTTCGAACGTCGAAGGCGCATCGGAGGCCGATATCCGCCACAAGCTCGAACTCGAAATGGATTCGGGATTCGAGGTCGCCGATCTCGACGTGACGGCATCCGAAAATACCGGGACCGAGGTGGAGCCGGTGTGGCGGTCGCGCTCGGATGTCGAATTCAGGCTGACGGAGAACTTCTACAAGCGCGCCGGCTCGATCGACGACGTCGCGGTCGTCCGCAAGGTGGCGAGCAAGGGCGACACGATTTCGGGACATTTCATCACTTCGGCGTCGGAAAAGGCGAACGGCGAATGGGATATCAGGTTCGTCCGCAACGACATCCCCTGGATCGACGGCAAGCCGGAAAGCAGCTTTGGCGTGAGCGGCTTCGTCGTCGAAGGCAGCGCCGAGCACGAAGCGGCGATTGCCAGGCAGAAGGAAGAAGCGGACAAGGAAATGGCGGAAAAGAAGAAGAATTTCGACGCCGCCAAAGCCGCATTCATCGGCACGTGGCGCAGCGCTCAGCCATTGATCTACCGGGATGCGGTCTGGAAGAGCAACGCCGGCATGCAGGCGGGCTATGAACTCCAACTCGATCCTACCGAAGGCGATGCCGGCACCGGGACGATCTGGCTCTACGATTACGCCAATCCGCAGGACCGGGTGAGTTCGCCGGTCGGCTACAAGGTCGCCGACGACGGCGAAACCGCTTCGATCCAGGTGAACGAAAGCGTTCGCCACGACAATATGCGCGACTATCTCGCCGATCGCACCTGGCGATTGCAACGCGACGGCGAGATGACGCGCGGTTCGGGCAGGTTCCAGTACAGCGTGGCCATGAAGAAACAATAGGATGGCGCGCGTTCGCGAGCGGAGCGCTTCATAACCCTTCGCGGTTTGCCTGATATCGGCGTCCGGCGCTGCCCTCGATCGGTTCGCATCTCGGAAGTTTCATATTTTCGTCCGCCGGACGAAAATATGAAACTGGTCGGGGAGAGAGGATTCGAACCTCCGGCCCCTGCCTCCCGAAGACAGTGCTCTACCAGGCTGAGCTACTCCCCGACCGATCTGCCTCCCCGTCCATCAAGGACGCGGTGGCGGAGGCAAGGCGCGTCCCTTAGCGGCAGTGCGGGGGGCTTTCAAGCGCGATTACAACAGCGATAGCGTGCGAAAGCTGACATGGTCGTCGCGCGTGAGAATGATATGGTCGATCAGCCCGATATCGGCAAAGGCCGCGATTCCGGCGATGCGGCCGGTCAGGGCGATGTCGCCATGGCTGGGTTGCGGATCGCCGCTCGGATGATTGTGCGCCAGCATGATCGCCGCCAGCCCCGGCGTCGCCAGCAGCGCGAACAGGCGGCGCCCGTCGACCGCGACCGAGCGCTGGCTCCCATGACCGAGCGGGGCGACGAAGATCACGCGCGCCAGGCGATCGAACCCGGCCAGCAAAAGATGTTCCACCTCGAGGTCGGGAAGCGCCGAGCGCAACAGCCAGAGCATCGCACGCGACGGGGTCTCGGCGATAGCGGACGGATATGGCAGGACTTTTGCGCAGGCCCCCGGCATGGCGCAAGGATGGCGGGCGAGGGCGGGCTTGGCGAGCGCGACCCCCTCCGCTTCGGTTCCAAAACGGATCAATCGACGACGTCTTGCCCGCGGGCGTGCGCTCGCCTAGCACCTGAGCGATGGCCGAGCCGCATTATGAACAGCAATATCTCGACCTGATGCGCCGCGTCTGGCGCGAGGGCGACCAGCGCAGCGACCGTACCGGCGTCGGCACGCGCTCGATCTTCGGGGCCCAGCTGCGGTTCTCGCTGGCCGGCGATGCGATTCCCCTGCTGACGACCAAGCGCGTGTACTGGAAAACCGCAACGCGCGAGATGCTGTGGTTCCTGACCGGCGACACCAATATCCGCGCGCTGGTCGCGCAGGGCGTCCATATCTGGACCGACTGGCCGCTCGCCGCCTATCGGCGCGCCACCGGCGAGGCGATCTCGCGCGACGTTTTCGAGGCGCGCATCGTCGGCGACGACGATTTCGCGGCGCAATGGGGCGATCTCGGCCCGGTCTACGGCAAGCAATGGGTCGACTGGCCGCGGTACGAGCCCGCCGGCGACGGCCTCTATCGTGCGGGGCAGGGGATCAACCAGATCGCCGCACTGGTCGATTCGCTGCGCGACGATCCCGGTTCGCGGCGGCATATCTTCACCGGCTGGAACGTCGCCGAGCTCGATTCGATGGCGTTGCCGCCCTGTCATATGACCTATCAGTTCCACGTCTCGCAGGCGGGGCTGTCGTGCCAATTATATCAAAGATCGTGCGATCTCGGCCTGGGCTTTGCGTTCAACGTCTATTCGGCGGCGCTGCTGACGCGGATGCTGGCGCAGCAATGCGACCTGCCGGCGAGCGAGCTCGTCTGGACAGGCGGCGACGTCCACCTCTATCTCAACCACGCGGCGCTGGTCGAAGAGCAGTTGGCACGATCGCCGGCGGGCGCGCCCCGGCTCAGGATCGTGCGCCGCCCCGAAACGATTTTCGATTATGCGATCGACGATTTCGCGGTCGAGGGTTACGCACCGCAGGCGGCGATCGCGGCACCGGTTGCGGTTTGATGCGGTGGTTCGAGGCGCAGTCTTGCGCATCATACGGCTTTGAAATAATAATACGCGACCGCGTAATTTAATAAAGTCCAGCCGATACGGCGGATGAGCAGGATGTGAGAATGGCCAACCGCCAGAGCGACCCCAAGAGCAACCTCGCGCCGCTGACGCTGCACGTTCCCGAACCGCCGTCGCGCCCGGGCGATGCGCCCGATTTCAGCCATGTCGACGTGCTGCCTGCGGGACGGACGCCGCGTCCGTCCGAAGATGCCGCGCCCGCCGAGATGCGCGAGCTGGCCTATGGCCTCGTCCGCGTGCTCGACGACGCGGGGCAGGCGGTGGGGCCGTGGGATCCCGGTCTCGACGTCGACACGCTGCGCCGCATGCTCGCCTACATGCTGCGCGTGCGCGCCTTCGACGAGCGCATGTATCGCGCCCAGCGCCAAGGCAAGACGAGCTTCTACATGAAGTGCACCGGCGAGGAAGCGGTCGCGATCCCGGCGACGATGGCGCTCGATCGCGACGACATGTGCTTTCCCAGCTATCGCCAGCAAGGCATTCTGATCGCACGCGAATATCCGTTGATCGAGATGATCAACCAGATCTATTCGAACAGCGGCGACAGCCTCAAGGGGCGCCAGCTGCCGATCATGTATTCGTCGCGCGCGCACGGCTTCTTTTCGATCTCGGGCAATCTCACGACGCAATATCCCCAAGCGGTGGGCTATGCGATGGCGAGCGCCGCCAAGGGCGATACGCGCATCGCCGCGACGTGGTGCGGCGAGGGATCGACCGCCGAGGGCGATTTCCACTCGGCGATGACCTTCGCCACCGTCTACAACGCGCCGGTGATCATGAACGTGGTCAACAACCAATGGGCGATCTCCAGCTTCTCGGGCTTTGCCGGCGGCGAACGCACGACCTTTGCCGCGCGCGCTCTGGGCTATGGCATGGCCGGCCTGCGCGTCGACGGCAACGATGCGCTCGCGGTCTATGCCGCGACGCGCTGGGCCGCCGATCGCGCACGGATGAACAAGGGTCCGACGCTGATCGAGCATTTCACCTATCGCTCCGAAGGGCACAGCACATCGGACGATCCGTCGGGCTATCGTTCGGCCGACGAGAAGACCGCCTGGCCGCTGGGCGATCCGATCGACCGGCTCAAGACGCATCTCATCGCGCTCGGCGCATGGGACGAGGCGCGCCACGAGGCGATGCAGAAGGACATGGCCGACGAGGTCAAGGCGGCAGGCAAGGAAGCGGAAAAGCGCGGCATATTGGGCCACGGCCTCCACCAGCCGATCGAGACGATGTTCGAGGACGTCTATGCCGAGATGCCATGGCACCTCAAGGAGCAGATGGATCAGGCTCTCGCCGAGAAGGACGCGAAATGGCCCCGGTAAAATCAGAACGACCGAAGGACGAGACCGGCGAGGCCGCCGACGCCAGGGCGGCGGCGAAGGCGGCGAAGGGCATGAACATGATCGAGGCGATCAATTCGGCGCTCGACGTCATGCTCGGCCGCGATCCCGACGTCATCGTCTTCGGCGAGGATGCCGGCTATTTCGGCGGCGTCTTTCGCGCCACCGCCGGCTTGCAGGAAAAGCACGGCAAGACGCGCGTGTTCGACACTCCGATCAGCGAAAACGGGATCATCGGCGTCGCCGTCGGCATGGGTGCCTATGGCCTGCGCCCCGTGCCCGAAATCCAGTTCGCCGATTACATCTATCCGGGGCTCGACCAGATCGTCAGCGAGGCGGCGCGCATCCGCTATCGCAGCGCCGGCGAATTCATCGCGCCGATGACGATACGCTCTCCATATGGGGGCGGCATTTTCGGCGGCCAGACGCACTCGCAATCGCCCGAAAGCCTGTTCACGCACATGGCGGGGGTCAAGACGGTCATCCCGTCGACGCCCTATGACGCCAAGGGCCTGTTGATCGCGGCGATCGAGGACAACGATCCGGTGCTCTTCTTCGAACCCAAGCGGATCTACAACGGCCCGTTCGACGGCCATTACGACCGTCCGGTGCAGCCCTGGGCCAAACATCCCGCCTCCGACGTGCCCAAGGACTATTACCGGATCGATCTCGGCAAGGCGAACACCGTCCGCGCCGGCGAGGCGGTGACGATCCTCGCTTACGGGACGATGGTCCATGTCGCGCTCGGCGTCGTCGAGGATCTCGGCATCGATGCCGAGGTGATCGATCTGCGCAGCCTGGTCCCGCTCGACATCGACGCGATCGAGGCCTCGGTCAAGAAGACCGGGCGCTGCCTGATCGTGCACGAAGCGACGCGCACCAGCGGCTTCGGCGCAGAGCTGTCGGCGCTGGTCCAGGAACGCTGTTTCTATCACCTCGAAGCCCCGGTCGAACGCGTCACCGGCTTCGACACCCCCTATCCGCACAGCCTGGAATGGGCGTATTTTCCCGGCCCGATCCGCATCAAGACCGCCCTCGACAAGATCCTCAAGGACTGATCCCATGGCCAAATTCACCTTCAACCTCCCCGATATCGGCGAAGGCATCGCCGAGGCCGAAATCGTCGCCTGGCACGTCAAGCTCGGCGATCAGGTCGAGGAAGACCAGCATCTTGCCGACATGATGACCGACAAGGCGACGGTCGAAATGGAAGCGCCGGTATCGGGCACGATCGTTGCGGTCGCGGGCGAAGAGGGCGACGTCATCGCGATCGGATCGATGCTCGTCGAGATCGAGGTTGCGGGCGAGGTGCCCGATGACGTCATGGCGGCAAACGAAGCCGCCGCGGACCAGAGCGCGCAGGGCGAGGCCGACGTCGCCGGGGCAAGCGATGCCGGACCCGGCATGGACGATGCGCGGGTGGCGGCGGAGAATCCGGGACTGGGGGATGAGAAACCTTCTCCCGCTTCCGGGCGAAGTGAGCCGGAGCAGGCGTCGCAGGCGCCCAGTCGGAGCGGAGAGGCGGCGAGCGAAGATACGCAGCGGCAAGACGCACACCACCCCCCAACCCCCTCCTCTGAAGAGGAGGGGGAGAAGAAGGTGCTCGCTTCACCCGCGGTACGTGCTCGTGCGAGCGACCTCGGCATCGATCTCGGCGAGGTGAAACCCGCCGAGGACGGCCGCATCCGTCACGCCGACCTCGATGCCTTCCTGACGTACAATGCGGGTCAGGGCTATCGCGCCGCCGGGGCTTCGGCCAAGCGCGCCGACGAGACGATCAAGGTCATCGGCATGCGCCGCCGGATCGCCGACAACATGTCGGCATCGAAGCGCAGCATCCCGCATTTCACCTATGTCGAGGAAATCGACGTCACCGACCTCGAGGCGATGCGCGCCGACCTCAATGCCCATCGCGGGGCGAAGCCCAAGCTGACCGTCCTGCCGCTGATCATCGCCGCGATCTGCAAGGCGATCCCCGATTTCCCGATGATCAACGCGCGCTACGACGACGAAGCGGGCGTCGTGACGCGATCGGGCGCGGTCCATCTCGGCATGGCAACGCAGACCGACGCCGGGCTGATGGTGCCCGTGATCCGCGACGCCCAGGACCGCAACATCTGGCAGATCGCGAGCGAGATCGGCCGCCTCGCAGACGCTGCGCGCTCGGGCAAGGCGAAGTCGGAGGAACTGTCGGGATCGACGCTGACGCTGACCTCGCTCGGCCCGCTCGGCGGCATCGCGACGACGCCGGTGATCAACAAGCCCGAGGTCGCGATCATCGGTCCCAATCGCATCATCGATCGTCCGATGATCAATGCCCAGGGCGAGATCGAGGCGCGCAAGCTGATGAACCTGTCGATTTCGTGCGACCACCGCGTCGTCGACGGCTGGGACGCAGCGAGTTTCGTCCAGCTGCTGCGCAAATATCTCGAGACGCCGGTCCTGCTGTTCGCCGACTGATCGCCCGCTTGCGCGACGGCAACGCGGCGAAACTTGTGGATTAACCGCCGGGGTTCGCTATCTCTGTAAAACCCGATCGAGAGGTGGCGTCGTCAGCATGAGCAAGCCCGAAAACGAGACCGACGACCCCGCGGTGTTGCGCCACGACAAGATGATCGCGACGCTCAACCTGTTCGGGGCGATCGGGATATTTCTCGCCTTTCCGTTCGTCATGATGCTGGGCGCCGAGTTCTTCCTGCCGCTCGCCGGCGCCATCATCGTCGCGATCGCGCTGGTGCCCTCGCTCGAATGGCTCGAACGGCGCGGCTTGCCCTCCGCGCTGGCGGCGGCGATCTGCGTGCTCGGGTTCCTCCTTGCCGTCAACGCGGCGCTGGCGGTGATCGTCTTGCCGGCGAGCGACTGGTTCATCGAGCTGCCCGAACGCTTGCCGCGCATCCGCAACAATATCGCGCCGCTGATCGACCTTTATGCCAATCTGCAGGAATTCGTCGATCGCAGCTTCGCGATGGTCACCAGCGGCCCGATCGCACGCGCCGAGGCGGCGGGGGCGACGGTGCCGAGTTCGGTCGTCGATCTCGTCGCGACCAGCGCACCTTCGGCGGCGATCCAGATCTTCTTCGCCATTCTCGTCATCTTCTTCCTGCTCGCGGGCTGGCGGCGGACGCGGACACGCACGATCGAGGCGCAGGACAATTTCGACAATGCGCTCAAGACCGCGCGCGTGATCCAGAACGTCGTCAGCGCAACCTCGGCCTATCTCGGGACGATCACGCTGATCAACGTCACGCTCGGCGTCACGGTCGCGCTCGCCTTGTGGGCGATCGGCCTGCCGTCGCCGCTGATGTGGGGCGGCATCGTCGCGTTGTTCAATTTCATCCCCTATGTCGGCCCGATCGCCGCCGCGCTGCTGCTGCTCGCCGGCGGGCTGATGACCTACGACACGATCGGCATGGCGTTGCTGCCGGCGGCGATCATGGCGGGGTTCCACCTCATCGAGGCGAATCTGGTAACCCCGGTCGTACTGGGGCGGCGGCTGACGATGAATCCACTCCTGATCCTGATCTCGCTGAGCTATTGGGGCTGGATCTGGGGCGCGCCAGGGGCGCTGCTCGCGGTGCCGATCCTGGTCATCGTCACCACCGTCTTCAATTCGACGGGCCTGCCGCAATTCCTCGATTTCCTGCTGCACGGCAACGATATCGACGATAGCAAGGACACCGCGACACCATAAATTTCGCTCAACTTGGATCGCGCTGTTGACAGGTCAGGCCCGCTCTCATATCTGCGCGGCTCCAAAGCCCAAGCGGGTGTAGCTCAGTTGGTTAGAGCGCCGGCCTGTCACGCCGGAGGTCGCGGGTTCAAGTCCCGTCACTCGCGCCATTTCCTTCGATATGGTCAATGCTTTGCCCGTCGCCGCCAGGCGCACGGGCGAGGCGCCAGCGCCCGGTTTCCATCCAGCGCAGCAGCGGCTTGAGCGGCAAGATCCAGACGATCCCGGCAACGACATAGATCGCCGTCTGCAGCGGCCAGGGCAGCGTGGCGATCCGTTCGGCCTGCGCGACGACGATGCTCGCCCACAGCGCGATCAGCAGCAGAATTGCAAAGATGCCCGCGGGCTTGCGCCAGCTCGGCTGCGACGTTTGCGGCGGTGACGTCATGACGCCACGATCCACTCGCTTTCGGTCATCACCGCATGCAGCGCGATGTCATGGGGTTCGGTGGGGATCGTTTCCTCCTCCTGGACCGACCAGGCGACGCCGATGCGCGTCGCGTTGGGATAGCGGGCGAACGCGCGGTCGTAATAGCCGCCGCCATGGCCGATGCGGCGCATGGCGCGATTGAAACCGAGGAGCGGGCAAAGAACGATGTCGGGCGCGACGATCGGGGCCTCAACGGCGGGCTGGTCGATGCCGTGTGCGCTGGGCTCGAGCGCATCGCCGGGACGATAGGCGGTGAAATCCATCGTTCCCTCGGTCGGGCCCGTCCGCGGCAAGGCGAGCGCGTGGCCCTGTTCGGCCAAGGCGATGGCGATGCGGGCGATATCGGGCTCATCGCCATAAGCGACATAGAACGCCACCGTCGAACCAGTCTTAAGAAAGTCGGCCATGGGGCGGGGAATTTGGGAAAAACATATCGATTTTTCCCATCCGACGAGATTTTCGACATGGTGCGCGCGCCGAAAGCGCAATTTCTTGCGCAACGCCGCCTTGTGCTGCGCGATATCGTCGGTCGAATCAGGCATGGCGCCGGATGGTACCTCTCGGGCCGCAAGGGTGACGGGACCGCTTGATCGGTGCTTGGAATATCCTCTGACGCCAAAAACGTCAGGTGGGCGCCATATGCATCGGACCCCGAAAATGTGATCCGGACAGGGACGGCTCCCTAGGAAGTTGTATCGCCTCAGGGATGTTCGCTTGAGCTCGTGTCGCGCAGCACCCGTCACCTGCCTAGATAGGACGCTATGCCGGGCGGGACAAGCGCGCGCTGTCAGCCGCGCGCGATTTCGGCGGCGATCCGTTCGATCCGCGCGGTCAATGCGTCGATCGCAGCCTCCGACAAGCCTTGCGCCGGCGGTTGCGGCGCCGCGATGGGCGATGGCGGGTCGGCCCGGCGTTCGTCGGCGAGCATCAGCGCCGCGAACAGCAATTGGCGCGTTTCGTTGATCCCGCCGATCGCGGCCTGCGCGTCGCGCGCCTTGGCGTCGACCTCGGTGGCGAGGCGCTGGACGTGCGCTTCCTCGCCATCCTGGCAGTGGATGTCGTAATGGCGACCGCCGATTTCGAGGCGCAGATTAGGCATGGCTGGAAGACCCCTGGTCGGCGCCGGCCAGCATCGTGTCGATTTCGCCGAGGCACGCGGCAACGCTCGCCTTGAGCGCGTCGTGACGCTGCCGCAACGCGGCATCGCCGGCGTTGTCCGCCGGGCTGGCAGGGCGATCGCGCAGAGCCGTTTCCAGCGCCGTGATCGCCGCTTCCAGCCGGGTTACAGCCGGGCTCTGCGCTTCGTTCTCCATCGGCCTGAATTAGCACAGCTTTGTCGCGTTGCAAAATCATGACTTCAGCCGCGATTTCGGCGGCTATCGGGGGCGTGCGGTTGACGATGCGGGTCGAAGAAAGCAAAGCGTCCCCGAGTCCAGCGACTCGCCGCACCAGAACGGGGAACACGCATGCCGCTATCCGACCAGTCGCTCGCCAATGCCATCAGGGCGCTGGCGATGGATGCGGTCCAGGCGGCGAATAGCGGCCACCCGGGCATGCCGATGGGCATGGCCGATGTCGCCACCGTCCTGTGGGGCGACTATCTCAAGTTCGATGCCGAACAGCCGCACTGGCCCGATCGCGACCGCTTCGTCCTGTCGGCGGGCCACGGATCGATGCTGCTCTATGCGTTGCTCCACCTGACCGGCCACCGCCATCCGACGATCGACGACATCCGCAATTTCCGCAAGCTGTCGAGCCCGTGCGCGGGCCATCCCGAGAATTTCCTGCTCGAGGGCATCGAGGCGACGACCGGGCCGCTGGGGCAGGGGCTGGCGATGGCGGTCGGCATGGCGATCGCCGAGCGCCACCTCAACGCGGTGTTCGACGACGGCCTCGTCGATCATCGCACCTGGGTGATCGCCGGCGACGGCTGCCTGATGGAAGGCATCAACCATGAGGCGATCGGCCTGGCGGGGCATCTCCAGCTCGGCCGGATGACGGTGTTGTGGGACAGCAACAAGATCACGATCGACGGGTCGACCGACCTGTCGACGAGCGAGGACATTCCCGCGCGCTATCGCGCGACCGGCTGGCACACCGTCGCCTGCGACGGCCACGACCCCGCCGACATCCGCCGCGCGATCGACGAGGCGATCGCCGATCCGCGCCCGAGCCTGGTCGAATGCCGCACCGTGATCGGCTATGGCGCGCCGACCAAACAGGGCACCGCGGCGACGCACGGTGCGCCGCTCGGCGACGACGAGATCGCGCGCGCGCGCCAGGCGCTCGGCTGGGATCATCCGCCGTTCGAGATTCCCGCCGACATCAAGGCGCGCTGGGAAGCGTTGGGCAAACGTGCCGCACCCGAACGCGCGGCATGGGAGGCGCGGCTTGCCGGCCACGCCGCGCGCGGCGAGTTCGAACGGCGCATGGCCGGTCGGCTCAACGACGGCGCCGACCTGTCGGCCTATATCGATGGCCTGATCGCCGATCCCAAAACCGTCGCGACGCGCAAGGCGAGCGAGATGGCGCTCGGCGCGATCAACGACCTGCTGCCCGAGACGATCGGCGGATCGGCCGATTTGACGGGCTCGAACAACACCAAAACATCGGCAACCAAGCCGCTGACCAGCGACGATTATTCGGGTCGCTATATCTATTACGGCATTCGCGAATTCGGCATGGCGGCGGCGATGAACGGGATGGCGCTGCACGGCGGCGTGATTCCCTATGGCGGGACCTTCCTCGTCTTCGCCGATTATTGCCGCGCGGCGATCCGCTTGTCGGCGCTGCAGCGCCAGCGCGTCGTCTATGTCATGACGCACGACAGCATCGGGCTCGGCGAGGACGGCCCGACGCACCAGCCGATCGAGCATCTCCAGTCGCTGCGCGCGATGCCCAACCTGCTCGTCATGCGCCCCGCCGACACGGTCGAGACCGCCGAATGCTGGGCGCTCGCGCTCGCCCAGGACGACCGTCCGTCGCTGATGGCACTGAGCCGCCAGAACCTGCCTCAACTGCGGGTAGAGGCATCGGCCAATCGCTGCGCCATGGGCGCATATCGCCTCAAGTCGGCCGAAAACACACGGCGCGTCATCCTGATCGCGACCGGATCCGAGCTGCACGTCGCGGCCGAAATCGCGAAAAAGCTCGAGGCCGCCGGCCATGGCACCGATGTCGTTTCGATGCCGTGCAGCGAACTGTTCGACGAACAGCCGGCCAGCTATCGCGAGGATATTCTGCCCGACGTGTCGAACCGCGATGTCCTGCGCGTCTCGATCGAGGCGGGGACGACCTTCGGCTGGGAACGCTATACCGGTCTGCATGGCCTGCGCTTCGGTCTCGACCGCTTCGGGGCCTCGGCGCCCGCGCCCGATTTGTTCGATAGCTTCGGCCTGACCGCCGAACGACTCGCGCCCAAAATCCTCGAACATTTGAAATGACGAAATTCCAGGGAGTTATTCGATGACGATCAAAGTAGCCATTAACGGTTTCGGGCGTATCGGCCGCCTCGTCGCGCGCGCCATCCTCGAGCGCGACGATCATGATCTCGAGCTCGTCGCGATCAACGATCTCGCCGATGCCAAGGCCAATGCGCTGCTGTTCCAGTACGATTCGACGCATGGTCGCTTCCCGGGCGAAGTGAGCGCCAGCGACGACAGCATCACCGTCAACGGCAAGAGAATTGCGGTCACGTCGGAACGCGAGCCCGGCAACCTGCCGCACGGCAAGATGGGCGTCGACATCGTCCTCGAATGCACCGGCTTCTTCCAGTCGCACGAAGCCGCCGAGCCGCATCTCAAGGCGGGTGCCAAGCGCGTCCTGATTTCGGCGCCGGCGAAAAACGTATCGGCGACGATCGTTTACGGCGTCAATCACGACACGCTGACCAGCGACGACGTGATCGTTTCGAACGCCAGTTGCACGACCAACTGCCTTGCGCCCGTCGCCAAGGTCCTCAACGACCTTGTCGGGATCGAGCGCGGTTTCATGACGACGATCCACAGCTACACCAACGACCAGCGCATGCTCGACCAGATGCACAGCGACATGCGCCGCGCGCGCGGCGGGGCGCAGAACATGATCCCGACGACGACGGGCGCGGCGCGCGCGGTCGGCCTCGTCCTGCCCGAACTCAACGGCAAGCTCGACGGATCGTCGGTGCGCGTGCCGACGCCCAATGTCAGCCTCGTCGATCTCGTCTTCACCCCGGGTCGCGACACCACGGTCGAGGAAATCAACGCGGCGCTCAAGACGGCATCCGAAAAGGGCCCGATGAAGGGCGTGCTCGATTACACCGACCAGCCGCTCGTCAGTTCGGATTTCAACCATTATCCGGCCAGCTCGACGGTCGACAGCCTCGAAACCTCGGTGATGGACGGCAAACTGTGCCGCGTCGTGTCTTGGTACGACAACGAATGGGGTTTCTCGAACCGCATGATCGACACCGCCGGCGTGATGGCGGGGTTGCTGTAGAGCTCCCGTGGCCAAGCCGTTCAAGACCCTCGACGATATCGGCGACGTGACGGGCAAGCGCGTGCTCGTCCGCGTCGATCTCAATGTGCCCTTTGCCGATGGCCGGGTGACTGACGACACGCGGATGCGCGCGGCGGTGCCGACGATCGGCGAGCTCGCCGACAAGGGCGCGATCGTCCTGCTGCTGAGCCATTTCGGGCGGCCCAAGGGCGCCAAGAGCTCGACCGAATCGCTCAGCATGATCACCGGCACGCTCGAACACGTGCTCGGCCGCGAGGTCATGTTCATCCCCTATTCGTCGGGTCAGGGCGCGATCGACGGCGCCGCGGTGCTCGAACCGGGCGATATCGGCGTGCTCGAGAATACGCGCTTCGAGCCGGGCGAGACGAGCAACGATCCGTCGCTGGTCGCCGAGATGGCGCGCGTCGGCGATCTCTACGTCAACGATGCCTTTTCGGTCAGCCACCGCGCGCATGCCTCGACCGAGGGCCTGGCCCATGCGTTGCCGGCGTTTGCCGGGCGCGCGATGGAGGCCGAGCTGAGCGCGCTCGAACAGGCGCTGGGCGATCCCGAGCGGCCGGTCGCGGCGGTCGTCGGCGGCGCCAAGGTGTCGAGCAAGCTCGACGTGCTGCGCCACCTCGTCGGCAAGGTCGATCATTTGATCATCGGCGGCGGAATGGCGAACACCTTCCTCGCTGCGCGCGGCGTCGATGTCGGCAAATCCTTGTGCGAGCATGATCTGACCGACACCGCCAACGCGATCCTCGACGCCGCCGACCATGCCAACTGCACGGTGCATCTGCCTTATGACGTCGTGGTGGCAAAGGAATTTGCCGCAAATCCGCCGTCGCTGCGCAGCTGCAATGTCCACGAGGTCGCCAGAGACGAGATGATCCTCGATATCGGCCCCGCCGCGACCGAGGCGCTGGCCGACGTCTTGAAGACGTGTCGCACGCTCGTCTGGAACGGCCCGCTCGGCGCGTTCGAGACGCCGCCGTTCGATGCCGCGACGGTTGCATTGGCGCGCCACGCCGCGGCCTTGACGCGCGAGGGGTCGCTCGTCTCGGTGGCGGGTGGCGGCGATACCGTCTCGGCGCTCAACCATGCGGGCGTTGCGGGTGATTTCACTTTCGTTTCAACCGCAGGCGGAGCGTTCCTCGAATGGATGGAGGGGCGCGAACTGCCCGGAGTCGCGGCACTGCGAGCGTGAAGCGCGCGAACGCGCGACACCGGCGCGGCTCTTGCCTCGCCAAAACCGCGTCGCTATCAGCCTGACCACCACGAAAACCCCGAGGACGAACGCATGTTTAACCGCGAAATGATGGCGAAGATCACCGAGGGCAAGGGCTTCATCGCCGCGCTCGACCAGTCGGGCGGTTCGACGCCCAAGGCGCTCAAGGGCTATGGCATCGAGGCCGACGCCTATGGCAATGACGAGGAAATGTTCGGCCTGATCCACGCTATGCGCGAGCGCGTCATGACCGCGCCGTCGTTCGGCGATGGCAAGGTGATCGGCGCGATCCTGTTCGAGCGGACGATGGACGGCGAGGCCGACGGCATGCCGGTGCCGCAGTTGCTGTGGGAGCGCGGCGTCGTGCCCTTCCTCAAGGTCGACGAGGGCCTCGAGGACGAAGCCGACGGCGTCCAGATGATGAAGGCGATGCCCGATCTCGCGACGCTGCTCGAACGCGCGCGCGCGAAGGGGATTTTCGGGACCAAGATGCGTTCGGTGATCAACCGCGCCTCGCCGGGCGGGATCGCCGGAATCGTCGCGCAGCAATTCCAGGTCGCGATGACGATCCTCGATCACGGGCTGATGCCGATCATCGAGCCCGAGGTGAACATCAGGAGCGAGACGCGCGCCGAAGCCGATCGCATGCTCCACGACGAGCTCAAAAAGGCGCTCGACGCGCTGCCTGCCGACCGCCAGGTGATGCTCAAGCTGTCGCTGCCCGCCGAGGCCGGTCTCTATGACGACCTCGTCGATCACCCGCGCGTCGTGCGCGTCGTGGCGTTGTCGGGCGGGTTCAGCCGCGATGAGGCGTGCGCCGAACTGGCGAAGAACAAGGGCATGATCGCGAGCTTCAGCCGCGCGCTGCTTCAGGACCTGCGCAGCGATATGAGCGACGCGCAATTCGATGCCGCGCTGGGCAGCGCGATCGACCAGATCCAGGCCGCCTCGGTCGCCTGACGCGCGGTCCTAGCCGCCTTCGAAACCGAACAGATACTCGTCTTCGGCGACCTCGACACCGGTCTGTTTGTCGGGGCTCGCGGAGGTCAGCGTGAGCGATCGTCCGTGCGTTTCGACCGGTTCGCCGAGGATCAGGTTTTTCGTCTCGCGCCAGCCGGCGCCGTCGATGCGGGCGGTGACGACGACGCGCCCGGCCCAGATGCACCGTGCGTTCATCGGGCAACGGCTGTCCTCGACGAGGTGCTGCGGCGTGACGACCAGCGTTCCGACCCGCGTCGCTTCGCCGATTGCGGCGAGACCGTCTGAGCGGACGATTTCGGCATCGACGATCGGGGCGTCGCGATAGGTCGCGCAGCCGGCGATTGCCAGCGCCGGGACCATGGTCATCGCGATCAGGGCGGTTCGCATCGGGACTTTCCTTTCATTCGTGCAGTGGCGGCCGCGCCATCGCGTCTTCCCATGGCGCGGCGGGAGGGTTAGGGGACGCGCATGACCGATCAAGCCTGCCAGCTTTACCTTATCTCTCCGCTGAACGTCGCGGGGGATTTTTCCGACCGGCTCGCGCGGGCGCTCGACGCGGGGCCGGTCGCGGCGTTCCAGTTTCGCGTCAAGGACGTCGACAATCACGCGGCGGCCAAGCTTGCCGAACCGTTGCAGCGGATCTGCGCCGATCGCGACGTCGCCTTTATCGTCAACGACAGCGTCACGCTCGCCAAGCGGCTCGGCGCCGATGGCGTCCATCTCGGCCGCTCCGACGGCGATATCAGGGAGGCGCGCGCCGAGCTCGGCCCGTCGGTGCAGATCGGCGCGACCTGTCACGACAGCCGCCATTTCGCGATGGAAGCGGGCGAGGCGGGGGTCGACTACGTCGCGTTCGGCGCCTTCTACGAAACCCAGACCAAGCCGAGCGAGTACCGTCCCGAACCCGAGATCCTGACCTGGTGGAGCCGGATCTTCGAGCTGCCATGCGTCGCGATCGGCGGGATCACGCCGGCCAATGCGCCGCCGCTGATCGCGGCGGGCGCCGATTTCGTCGCGGTTTGCGGCGCGGTGTGGAATGGCGACGAGGCCAAGGCGGTCGGCGACTTCACCGCGATGTTCGCCAAGTCGGCGGAATAAGCGCCGGTTTCATTTCGGAAACTCAATCGCTTGTGGCGCGTTGGAGGGGGTAAGAAGGCGCGCCGTTCTGCGCGCGCCGTAAACTCCCGGAGATTTCATGCGCACCCTGATCCTTGCCACCGCCGTTTCGGCGCTCGCCCTTTCCGCCTGCAACTTTGCCGACGACAGCGACGCGTCGAACGAGGCGGTCACCACCGCCGACAATTCGGATCCGCTCGCGCCCGCCGACTGGCAGCCCGACCCCATGGCGTCGAACGATGACGCGAGCGGAGACATGGCGGGCATCGCCCAGGACGACAAGCCGCGCCCGCTGATGCAGGCGCAGGTCGTGCTCGATCGCATCGGCTTCGCCCCGGGCGTCGTCGATGGCAAGATGGGCATGTCGACCAAGAACGCGCTGACCGGTTTCCAGACCGCCAACGACCTCAAGGTCACCGGCGAACTCGACGAGGCGACCAAGCAGGCGCTCTCGCAATGGTCGACGATATCAGCCACGCGCGTCGTGACGGTGCCCGAAGATTTCGCCGCAGGCGAATTCAGCGATCTGCCCGACGATCCGCAGGAAAAGGCGAAACTCGACCGGCTCGGCTATGAAAGCCTTGCCGAGAAGCTGGCCGAGCGTTTTCACACGACGGTGGCAGTGCTGAAGGAGCTCAATCCTGGCGGCACCCCCGCGGGCATGGAAAAATCGGCCGACGACGCCATGACGTCATCCTCGAAGAGATCCGATCAATCCGGTGCAAGTGACAAGAAAGACGATGATTCCTTCTTCTACGCGGGCCAGAAACTGCGCGTTCCCAATATCGGTGGCGACATGATCGATCCGAATTCGGTCAAGGACGCCGCATGGCGCGACACGCTCAAGATGCTCGGCGTCGGCTCCGAACAGCCGCAGGCTGCCAAGATCGTGGTTGACGAGTCGGATGGCGTGCTGCGCGCGTTCGACAAATCGGGCAAGCTGATCGCGCAGTTCACCGCGACGATGGGGTCGAAGCATGATCCGCTGCCGCTCGGCGACTGGGGCATCACCGGCGTCGCCAAGAACCCGCCGTTCAACTACAATCCCGAGCTGTTCTGGGATGCCGACGACAGCGACAAGAAGGCCAAGCTTCCGCCGGGCCCGAACGGCCCGGTCGGGGTCGTGTGGATCGACCTGACCAAGGAACATTACGGCATCCATGGCACGCCTGCGCCCGAAACGATCGGTCGCGCGCAAAGCCACGGCTGCGTTCGCCTGACCAACTGGGACGCGGCACGCCTTGCGCAGATGGTATCGACCTCGACAAAGGTCGTCTTCCAGGCCTAAGCCCGCGGCATGAGCGCACCCCAATCCGACTGGCGCCGGATCGCCAAGACGATCGCCGTCACCGCGGCGGTGACCTCGGCGATCTGGATCGTCGTCGCGGCGTTCCTGCTCCAGCGTTACGCCGACTTTACGCCGGGCCGCACCGACGCCACGCCCGATCGCTCGGTGGCCGACGCCCGACCGCGCGATCAGGATGTCGGCGCGCCGGGATCGGTGTCGCCGCCGCCGTCGTCGGTCGCAACGTACAAGGCGGCGACCGGCGACCTGATCGTGCCGGTCGCCGGGGTTCGTCCCGGCGACCTCGTCGATACCTTCACCCAGGCGCGTGCCGGCGGCGCGCGCGTTCACGACGCGATCGACATCATGGCCGCCGACGGCACGCCGGTCGTGGCCGCGGCGGGGGGACGCGTCGAAAAGCTGTTCTATTCGAAGGGCGGCGGCGGGATTACCGCCTATGTCCGCTCGCCCGACCAGAACTGGGTCTATTATTACGCGCATCTGCGCGATTACGCGCCGGGCCTCAAGGAAGGCCGGACGATCGCGCGCGGCGACCCGATCGGCACCGTCGGCCATAGCGGCAATGCCAGCGCCGAAGGGCCGCACCTGCACTTCGCGATCCATCGGATGGAGGATGGCGAGGGCTGGTGGCAGGGCACGCCGGTCAATCCCTATCCGCTGCTGACGCGCTAGCCGCTCCACATTCCATTTGCCTTTCGATGACGCGGGCGTAACAACCACGCGCGTCAACAAGAGGGGGATGGGATATGGCGACTGCGGCACCTGGGGCGGCGATGCCGCTGCGCGAACTGACGATCCGCGGGATCATCCTCGGCGCCGTGATCACCGTGCTGTTCACCGCCGCCAACGTCTATCTCGGCCTCAAGGTCGGGCTGACCTTTGCCACGTCGATTCCCGCCGCGGTCATCTCGATGGCGATCCTGCGCATGTTCCGCGACGCCAACATCCTCGAAAACAACATCGTCCAGACGATCGCCTCGGCCGCCGGCACGCTCGCGGCGATCATCTTCGTCCTGCCGGGTCTCGTCATCGTCGGCTGGTGGCAGGGCTTTCCCTATTGGACGACCGCCGCCGTGTGTTTCGTCGGCGGGACGCTCGGCGTCATGTTCTCGGTGCCGCTCCGCCGTGCGCTGGTGACCGGATCGGACCTGCCCTATCCCGAGGGCGTCGCGGCGGCCGAAGTCTTGCGCGTCGGATCACAATCGGCCGAGGGGGCCGAGGAGAATAAAAAGGGTCTGGCGACGATCCTCGCGGGCAGCCTGGCCAGCGCGGGCTTTGCCATTCTCATCGCGATGAAGCTCGCGGCGGGCGAGGTCGGCAAGAATTTCAGCCTCGGCGGCGCCAGCGCCAGCGGCGCCAGCGCCAGCGGCGTCACCGCCAGCCTCAGCCTCGCGCTGATCGGCGTCGGCCACCTCGTCGGCCTGTCGGTCGGCATAGCGATGTTCGTCGGCATGCTGATTTCATGGGCCGGGCTGATGCCGATCCTGACCGCGGCGCTGCCCGGTGGCGGCGCGATGCCCGTCGACGACCTCGTCGGCACGGTCTTTTCGACGCAGGTGCGCTTCATCGGCGCGGGCACGATCGGCATCGCCGCGCTGTGGACGCTGCTCAAGATCCTCGGCCCCGTCCTCGGCGGGATCAGAGATTCGATGGCGGCGTCGAAGGCGCGCGGCGCGGGCCAGCTCGTCGATATCACCGAACGCGATTTGCCCGTCTCGATCGTCGCCGGCACGATCCTCTTCTCGCTGATCCCGATCGCTCTATTGCTCTACCTGTTCGCGCAGGGCGGGCCGATCGCGGCCGATCCGGTGCCGGTGATCCTTGCCAGCCTTGCCTATGTCCTCGTCGTCGGCGCGGTCGTCGCGGCGGTGACGGGCTATATGGCGGGTCTGATCGGCGCGTCGAATTCGCCCGTCAGCGGCGTCGGCATCCTCGCCGTCATCGTCGCCGCGCTGATGCTCGCGGCGTTCTTCGGGCGCACGATGGGGGACAACGACACCGCCGCGCTCGTCGCCTACGCCTTGTTCGTCACCGCGATCGTGTTCAGCATCGCGACGATCTCGAACGACAATCTCCAGGACCTCAAGACCGGCCAGCTGGTCGGTGCGACGCCGTGGAAGCAGCAGCTTGCGCTTGTCCTCGGCGTCGCCTTCGGGTCGCTGATCATCCCGCCGGTGCTCGACCTGCTCAACCAGGCGTTCGGTTTCGCCGGTGCGGCCAATGCCGGACCCAATGCGCTGCCGGCGCCGCAGGCGGCGCTGATCTCGGCGCTTGCCAAGGGCGTGCTCGGCGGCGATCTGCGCTGGGACCTGATCGGCTACGGCGCGGTGATCGGCGCGGTCGTCATCGTCATCGACGAACTGCTCGGCAAAATGGGCAAGATGCGGCTCCCCCCATTGGCTGTTGGCATCGGCATCTATCTGCCGATGGCGATCACCATCCTCGTGCCGGTCGGGGCGGTGCTCGGCCATCTCTGGGAAAAACGGTCGGCGCGCGCGAAGCATCCCGAATTCTACAGCCGCATGGGCATCTTGCTCGCGACCGGGCTGATCGTCGGCGAAAGCCTGTTCGGCGTCGTCTTCGCCGGGCTCGTCGGCGCCACCGGGAGCGACGCGCCGCTCGCCATCGTCGGCGAGGATTTCGCCCTTGCCATCCCGGTCGCGCTCGCCGTCTTCGTCGGTATCATCGCGTGGATGTACAAGCGCACCCACGCATCGGCGCGCGACGCCTGAGCGCGATGAACGATCCGGTTGCGATGATCGGCATCGCCCGCTAAGGCGCGCGGCAACCGATCGGCGTGCCCGGTCCGCTCTTTCCACCGTCAACCAGAGGTTTCGCCCATGAAGATCAGCGGCGTCGATATCCGTCCCGGCAATATCATCGAATATGAAAAAGGCATCTGGAAGGTTGCCAAGATCCAGCACACCCAGCCCGGCAAGGGCGGGGCGTTCATGCAGGTCGAGATGAAGAACCTGATCGATGGCCGCAAGACCAACGTTCGCTTCCGCAGCCAGGACACGGTCGAAAAGGTGCGCCTCGACACCAAGGATTTCCAGTATCTCTACATGGACGGCGATGCGCTCGTGTTCATGGACACCGACAATTACGAACAGATCAACCTCGACGCCGACATCATCGGCGACGCGGTCGCCTTCCTCCAGGACGGCATGACGGTCACGCTCGAACTCTATGACGAGCGCCCGATCTCGGTCGCGCTGCCCGAATATGTCGAAGCGATGATCGTCGAGGCCGATGCGGTGGTGAAGGGACAGACGGCATCGTCGTCGTACAAGCCCGCCCTGCTCGACAACGGCGTGCGCGTCATGGTCCCGCCGCATATTGGCGCGGGCACGCGCATCGTGGTCGACGTCTATGCGCAAGAATATGTGAAAAAGGCCGAATAAGCCGCTTCCCCTCCTGCTTGCGGGAGGGGCCAGGGGCGGGTGTTTTCCGCCTGTCTCTCATCTGCCCACCCCCGACCCCTTCCGCACGCGGGAGGGGGGAGATTACGAATATGGCACAGGTTTCCGGTCTCATCACCGTCATGGAACGCGCCGCGCGCAAGGCGGGGGCGAAGCTGCGCCGCGACTTCGGCGAGGTCGCGCATCTCCAGGTGTCGAAAAAGGGCCCCGCCGATTTCGTCTCCAAGGCCGATATGCGCGCCGAGCGCATCCTATATGACGAGCTGACGCATGCGCGGCCCGGCTGGGGATTCCTGATGGAGGAAGCCGGCGATATTCCGGGCGATCCCGGCAAGCCGCGCTTCGTCATCGATCCGCTCGACGGCACCACCAACTTCCTCCACGGCATCCCGCATTTCGCGATCAGCATCGCCGCGCAGGAACCCAAGCCCGGCGGCGGCTGGGGCGCGGTCACATCGGCGATCGTCTACCAGCCGATCACCGACGAGAGTTTCTGGGCCGAAAAGGGCAGGGGCGCGTGGTTGCACGATGCGCGGCTGCGCGTATCGGCGCGCCGCAGCCTCCACGAAGCGCTGATCGCCACCGGCACGCCCTATGCGGGCCATGGCGATGTTGCGCAATGGGGCCGGATTTACGACGCGCTCGCCCCCGAAATCGCGGGCCTGCGCCGCTTCGGCGCCGCCAGCCTCGATTTCGCTTGGCTCGCCGCGGGTCGCTATGACGGGTTCTGGGAAACCGATCTCGAGCCGTGGGATGTCGCCGCCGGCCAGCTGCTGGTGCGCGAAGCGGGCGGCTTCGTCACCGATTTCCGCGGCGGCGACCAGACGATCGAACGGCGTGAATTCCTTGCCGCCAACGATGTCCTCCATTCCAAGCTGCACAAGCTCGTCGCGCGCGCAATCAAGCGCTGACGCGCGCCCGAACGCGACCGTTTTTGTGCCACCAAAGGGTTGCGGCGGGGACCCGCGCCGCCTAGAAGCGCGGGCAATCCCGCCACGGGAATCGCCAGCAGTCAAAGGCTCGTCTTGACCGATCTTTCGCAATATCTGCCGATCCTGATCTTCCTCGGCATCGCCGTGGGCCTGTCCGCGCTGTTCGTGTTCCTGCCGATGGGCGTGTCGCGCCTGACGGGCACGCACAATCCCGACGCGGCCAAGCTCAGCGAATATGAATGCGGCTTTCCCGCGTTCGAGGATTCGCGCAGCCAGTTCGACGTGCGCTTCTATCTCGTCGCGATCCTGTTCATCATCTTCGACCTCGAAGCTGCCTTCCTGTTTCCCTGGGCGGTGTCGCTGCAGGATATTGGCTGGGCCGGCTGGGCGACGATGATGGTATTCCTCGGCGAGCTCGCGCTCGGCCTGGTCTATGCGTGGAAAAAGGGAGCGTTGGACTGGGAATGACGGGCTCGATCATCACCGACACGCGCGGGCTGACGCCCGAAGGCCATGTGCCCGAGCTGCATCCCGCCGAAGGGACGCCGCCCGACCGCGCCTATTTCGACGACCTCCACGGCGAGCTCGGCGACAAGGGCTTCCTCGTCACCTCGACCGAGGACCTGTTCAACTGGGCGCGCACCGGTTCGCTGTGGTGGATGACCTTCGGTCTCGCCTGTTGCGCGGTCGAGATGATCCACGTCAACATGCCGCGCTACGACATGGAGCGGTTCGGCGCCGCGCCGCGCGCATCGCCGCGCCAGTCCGACGTGATGATCGTCGCGGGCACCTTGTGCAACAAGATGGCCCCCGCACTGCGCAAGGTCTACGACCAGATGTCCGATCCCAAATACGTGATCAGCATGGGCAGCTGCGCCAATGGCGGCGGCTATTACCATTACAGCTATTCGGTCGTGCGCGGCTGCGACCGCATCGTGCCGGTCGACATCTACGTCCCCGGCTGCCCGCCGACCGCTGAGGCGTTGCTCTATGGCGTGATGCAGCTGCAGCGCAAGATCCGCCGCGTCGGCAGTTTTGACCGATGATGGCTGTGTCGCGCATTTATAATTTTCCGTTTGTCCTGAGCTTGTCGAAGGACTGTCCTTTCGTTCGGTTCGAAGAAGGGCAGGGCTTCGACAGGCTCAGCCCGAACGGATTTGGGGTGGCGGTTTTATAATGGCCTCCCCCGCACCCAAATTCGCCTCGAACGACGGCATTCTCGACACGCTCGTCGGCGCACTCGGCGACGCCGTTCTGTCATCGAAGGAAGCCGTTGGCGAGATCGCGCTGACCGTCGAGCGCGACAGTCTCGTCGCGACGCTGACGACGCTGCGCGACGATCACGATTACCAGCAGCTGATGGAGATCGCCGGGGTCGACTATCCCTCGCGTCCCGAGCGCTTCGAGGTCGTCTACTGCCTGCTCAGCCTGACGAGGAACCATCGCATCCGCATCCAAGTCACGACCGACGAGGACATGCCGGTGCCGAGCGTGACCGGTCTGTGGCCCAATGCCGGCTGGTTGGAACGCGAAGTGTTCGACATGTACGGCGTGCTGTTCGCGGGCAATACCGACCTGCGCCGCATCCTCACCGATTACGGCTTCAAGGGCCATCCGCAGCGCAAGGACTTCCCGCTGACCGGCTATGTCGAGCTGCGCTATTCGGAGACCGAAAAACGCGTCGCCTATCAGCCGGTCGAGCTGGCGCAGGATTTCCGCACTTTCGATTTTCAGTCGCCCTGGGAAGGCGCTCAATATGTCCTGCCGGGCGACGAGAAGGCGCCGCAGGAACCCGGCGCGCCGTCGGAGATCAAGTCGAAGGAAGCCGCAGACGCCAAGGCGAGCGAGAGCGAGGCCAAGGCGCCGCCCGCCACGCCCAAGACCACCGACAATGCCTCCCAGACCGGCGCCGGCAAGGCGACCGACGAGAAAGCGGCCGAGCCCGTCGACGAGGTCGACAAGGCGCTGAAGTCGGAACCCGCCGCGAAGAAGCCGGCGCCGAAAAAGCCCGCAGCCAGGCGCAAGCCAGCCGCCAAGCCGAAGAAGGAGGGATAACCGATGGCTGACCTCCTCGAGGAAATGGCGCACGAGCGCGACGCATCCGATCCGACGATCGGCGATACCGAGATCCAGAACTACACGATCAACTTCGGGCCGCAGCACCCCGCCGCGCACGGCGTGCTGCGCATGGTGATGGAGCTCGACGGCGAGATCGTCGAGCGGATCGATTGCCATGTCGGCCTGCTCCATCGCGGCACCGAGAAGCTGATCGAGTACAAGACGTACCTCCAGGCTTTGCCCTATTTCGACCGGCTCGATTACTGCTCGCCGCTGTGCATGGAGCACAGCTACGTGCTCGCGATCGAGAAGCTGCTCGATCTCGAAGTGCCGCTGCGCGCGCAATATCTTCGCGTGCTGTTCGCCGAGCTGACGCGCATATCGAACCACATGCTCAACATCGGCAGCCACGTCATGGACGTCGGCGCAATGACCCCGAACCTGTGGGTGTTCGAACTGCGCGAAGACTGCATGAACTTCTTTGAGCGCGTCTCGGGCGCGCGGATGCACAGCGCCTGGTTCCGCCCCGGCGGTGTCCACCAGGATGCGCCGCTCAAGCTGCTCGCCGACATCGGCGACTGGGTCGACACGCGCCTGCCCAAATTGTTCGGCGACGCCATGAGCCTCGTCATCGACAACCGCATCTTCAAGCAGCGCAACGTCGACATCGCCGTCGTCAGCAAGGACGATGCGGTCCGCTGGGGCTTTTCAGGACCGATGCTGCGCGGATCGGGCATCGCCTGGGACCTGCGCAAGTCGCAGCCGTACGACGTCTACGACCGGATGGACTTCGAAGTCCCCGTCGGCACGCGCGGCGACTGCTACGATCGCTTCATGGTTCGCGTCCAGGAAGTCTACCAGTCGGCGAAGATCATCAAGCAGTGCTTGGCGGAAATGCCCGAGGGCCCGATCGCCAGCCTCGACCGCAAGGTGGTGCCGCCCAAGCGCGCCGAGATGAAGCAATCGATGGAAGCGCTGATCCACCACTTCAAGCTCTATACCGAGGGCTTCCACGTTCCCGCCGGCGAGGTCTATGTCGCGACCGAAAGCCCCAAGGGCGAGTTCGGCGTCTACCTGGTCGCCGACGGCAGCAACAAGCCGTACCGCTGCAAGATCCGCCCGACCGCCTTTTCGCACCTGCAGGCGATGGACTTCATGACCCGCGGCCACATGCTCGCCGACGCGACCGCCATATTGGGTGCGATCGACGTCGTCTTCGGGGAGTGCGACCGGTGAGGGCTTGTTTCATTTTTGTAATGGCGGCCGCAATTTCGGCTTGTGGTCAAAATAATAGTCCTGTTGAGGGTTCAGCCTCCAATAATAATCCTCAAGTGATTGATAAGGCGCCTTATGCAAGCGTCACTGAGGCCGATGCCCCTACGGTCAAAGCCCTTGAGGCTTCTGGTTATTCGCAAGTCGATCACTACCCTGTCGGCTGTGTCATACCCGATCAGCCTGCAGCGGCTTGCGATGCGACTGGCGCTGTTTTTATGGACCGGCGCGAGTTTGCTGACGCTGATATTGCAGTCGAGGACGAAGAATACAGCCAATACGAATATGTATGCCCAGCGATTGATAGTGAAGAATTAGCTGCGTGGAAGTGCCGTAAACAAGAGAGCAGCAATGGCTAACGTACCCCAAATTCCCGACGAGGCAGAAACCCGCGCGCGCTGGGGCGCGTTCGCGTGGACGCCTGAAAACGCCAGGGAAGCGCAGCGGCATATCGACAAATATCCCGCCGGGCGGCAGGCGTCGGCGGTGATGCCGTTGCTCGACCTCGCCCAGCGCCAGGTCGGGGCCGAGACGAACACGCAAGGCTGGCTGCCGATCCCGGTGATCGAGTACGTCGCCGCGCAACTCGACATGCCCAAGATGCGCGTGATCGAGGTCGTCAGCTTCTACACGATGTACAACATGGCCCCCGTCGGCAAATTCCACGTCCAGGTGTGCGGCACGACGCCGTGCATGCTGCGCGGCTCGGACGACGTCCTCGCCGCCTGCTATGCCAAGGGCATGAAAAAGGGCGCGACGACGCCCGACGGCCTGTTCACGCTGACCGAGGTGGAGTGCCTCGGCGCCTGCGCCAACGCGCCGATGGTCCAGATCAACGACGACAATTACGAGGACCTGACCGAGGCGAGCATGGCATCGATCCTCGACGATCTCGCGGCGGGCAAACAGCCGGTGATCGGATCGCAGATCGGGCGGCGCACCAGCGAGCAGGTCGGCGGGCCGTCGACGCTCAAGGACATGAAAAAAGAAAACCACGATTACCGCGGGGAATGGGCATGAGCCAGCTGGCCATTATCGTCGTCGCGGTGATCGCCATCGGCATCGCGTGGAAAGTCCTGAAGGGCGTGGTCAAGACCGTCGCGCTGATCGCGATCCTGCTGATCGCCTTCGGCGTCGTTTACGGCGGGGGTTTCTGAGATGCTGCAGGATAAGGACCGCATCTTCACCAACCTCTACGGTTTCCAGCCGTTCGGCCTCGATGCCGCGCGCAAGCGTGGCGACTGGGACGACACCAAGGCATTGATGGCCAAGGGCCAGGACGCGGTGATCGAGGATATCAAGGCGTCGGGCCTGCGCGGTCGCGGCGGCGCGGGCTTCCCGACCGGGCTCAAATGGAGCTTCATGCCCAAGGAGCCGGTCAAGGATCGGGGCGGCAATGCGCGGCCCAACTTCCTCGTCATCAATGCCGACGAATCCGAGCCGGGCAGTTGCAAGGACCGCGAGATCATCCGCCACGATCCGCACAAGCTGATCGAGGGTGCGCTGATCGCCGGCTATGCGATGCGCGCGCGCGCCGCCTACATCTACATTCGCGGCGAATATATCTTCGAAGCCAAGATTCTCCAGCAGGCGATCGACGAAGCCTATGCCGCCGGGCTGATCGGCAAGAACGCGGCGAAATCGGGCTATGATTTCGACGTCTTCATGCATCGCGGCGCTGGCGCCTATATCTGCGGCGAAGAGACCGCGATGCTCGAAAGCCTCGAGGGCAAGAAGGGCCAGCCGCGCCTCAAGCCCCCGTTCCCGGCAGGCGCGGGCCTCTATGGCTGCCCGACGACGGTCAACAATGTCGAGAGCATCGCCGTCGTGCCGACGATCCTGCGGCGCGGGCCGAACTGGTTCGCCGGTTTCGGTCGCGAGAAGAACCAGGGGACCAAGTTGTTCCAGATCTCGGGCCACGTCGAAAAGCCGTGCGTCGTCGAAGAGGAAATGGGCATCCCGTTCCGCGACCTCATCGAAAAGCATTGCGGCGGCATCACCGGTGGCTGGGACAACCTCCTCGCCGTGATCCCCGGCGGATCGTCGGTGCCGCTCGTCCCCGCGCACGAGATCATCGACGCGCCGATGGACTTCGACGGCCTCAGCGCGCTCAAATCCGGCCTCGGCACCGCGGCGGTCATCGTCATGGACAAGTCGACCGACATCGTCCGCGCGATCAGCCGCCTGAGCTATTTCTACAAGCACGAGAGCTGCGGCCAGTGCACCCCGTGCCGCGAAGGCACCGGCTGGATGTGGCGCGTGATGGAACGGCTGCGCACCGGCGATGCCGAGATCAGCGAGATCGACATGCTGCTGCAGGTGACCAAGCAGGTCGAGGGCCACACGATCTGCGCGCTGGGCGATGCCGCGGCCTGGCCGATCCAGGGGCTGATCCGTCACTTCCGTCCCGAGATCGAGCGGCGGATCGAACAGCATGCCAGCGAGACCGAGCGCCAAGTCGCCTGATTGCGCCACGGGCCGGTCGACGTTGGGCGTCAATCCGACCGTGCCGGAATCATTGACAATTCGGCAGATTGGGGGCTTATTCCAGGCTTCAGCTGTCGAGCATGGGAGGGACCAAAATGGGGCCGCAATCGAAAATGGTCAGTGGAATTATGGCGTTGGCAATCGCCAGCGCATGGGTCGTTCCCTCGGCTGCGCAGAGGATTGGCGATGCGCCGCCGCGAGCGCCCCAGAATGTCGGCAATTCCGACTTGACCGGTACAGATGCGATGAAGAACTTTTGGTCGCTGCGCCAGAAGCTGCTCGAAAACCCAGCCGAGCAAACCGAGAATTATCGTCTGTCGGGAAACTTTGCGCGGTGCGCCGTTAGCAAGAACGAGGCGCGGGCGCAGGTGCTGCTCGATCAGGCCGTGGCGGGCCGAGCCACGGAAAAAGAAGATATCGTCGACTATGCCCGTCGCTACAAAGGCTGTTTCTCGTCGAGCGTAGGGGTCGATCGCGATTTCTTCCTCGCCGGCCTGTCGGAGGAACTGATCAAAAAGTCGTCGCAGATGGCGGAATTGGGCCAGCCGGGCACTGCCGACGAGGTGAAGGCTTTCATCAAGTCGATCGCGATCGCCAATCCCGATCGTAGCGACCCGATGGTCAAGGCACAGATTGCAAGCGAATGCCGCGTGGGTTTCGCCCCTGTTCCGACCCGCGCCGTGCTGGAAACCGAGCCGGGATCGGCGGATGAAGCTGCGGCGATCGCGGCCTTGCGCTCTGTGACGTCCCAATGCGACGGGATCGAGGAAAGCCAAGCGAGTTCCTATTTCGAGCGCGCCTTTCTCGCCCAATCGCTTTATCACTGGTGGCGGTCGCGCAGCGACCAATCCTGATCCGGAATGTGATGGAGCGGGGCCGATCGATCGCTCCCGCTTCATCCCTCCCGGCACGTGCAAAAATTTCCGCAAAGGGTGTCTTAGCCCTTTCAACTTAGCTTTTTGCCCTGCTAAGGGCCTCGCACCGGACGTTTGCGGAGGCCCAATCTCGTTCGCAAACCGTTATTCGATGCTGGTGGATTTTCGCAATGCCTAAAGTCACTGTTGACGGTATCCAGATCGACGTGCCCGACGGCGCGACCGTGCTGCAGGCGTGCGAGCTTGCCGGCAAGGAAATCCCGCGCTTCTGCTATCATGAACGCCTGTCGATCGCGGGCAATTGCCGCATGTGCCTCGTCGAGGTGAAGCCCGGCCCGCCCAAGCCGCAGGCGAGCTGCGCGCTGCCCGCGACCGAGGGGCAGGAAATTCGCACCGATACGCCGATGGTCAAGCACGCGCGCGAAGGCGTGATGGAGTTCCTCCTGATCAACCACCCGCTCGACTGCCCGATCTGCGACCAGGGCGGCGAATGCGACCTGCAGGACCAGTCGATTGCCTATGGTCGCGGCCACAGCCGCTACGACGCCAACAAGCGCGCGGTGACCGAGAAATACATGGGGCCGATCGTCAAGACGGTGATGACGCGCTGCATCCAGTGCACGCGCTGCATCCGCTTTGCCGAGGAGGTCGCCGGGGTCGAGGATATCGGCGCGCTCTATCGCGGCGAAGACATGCAGATCACGACCTATCTCGAACACGCGATCCAGAGCGAGCTTTCGGGCAACGTCGTCGATCTTTGCCCGGTAGGCGCGCTGACGTCGAAGCCCTACGCCTTCGAAGCGCGGCCGTGGGAACTCAAGAAAACGCTCGCGATCGATGTCATGGACGGGGTCGGCAGCAACATCCGCCTCGACAGCCGCGGCCGCCAGGTGCTGCGCGTGCTCCCGCGCATCAACGAGGACGTCAACGAGGAATGGGCGCACGACAAGACGCGCCACCATGTCGACGGTCTGGTCCGTCGCCGGCTCGACAAGCCGTTCGTGCGACGGGATGGCAAGCTCGTAGCAGCCAGCTGGGACGAGGCGTTCGCCGCCATCGCCAGGGTCGCCAAGGGGGCCAAGGGTTCGGTCGCCGCGATCGCCGGCGATCAGGTCGATTGCGAGACGATGTTCGCCGCCAAATCGCTGGTCAAGGCGCTCGGGTCGGACATGCTCGAAGGCCGCCAGACGGGGCTGTCCTATGACGTGTCGAACCTCGGCGCGGTCGCCTTCAACAGCACCATCGCGGGCGTCGAGGAAGCCGACGCAATCTTGCTGATCGGCACCAATCTGCGCTGGGAAGCGCCGCTGATCAACACGCGCGTGCGCAAAGCGATCAAGCGCGGCGCCAGGGTGTTGGGCATCGGCCCCGAGGTCGATTTGACCTATGCGGTCGAATGGCTCGGCAACGACGCCTCGCTGATTGGCAAGCTGCCGAAGGCGGCGACCGACGTATTCAAGCATGCCAAGCGCCCGATGGTGATCGTCGGCGGCGGGACCCTCAAGGTCGACGGCGCGCAGGGCGCGGCGATGGGCCTGATCAAGACGCTCAAGCTCGACTCCGACGGCTGGAACGGCTTCAACGTGGTCCACACCAGCGCGAGCCGGATGGGCGGATTGATGCTCGGCTTTGCGCAAAAGGGCGGCATCGCCGACATCGTCGCCGCGAAGCCCAAGCTCGCGTTCTTCCTCGGCGCCGACGAGGTCGATTATTCGGTCTTCGCGGGCAGTTTCAAGGTCTATATCGGCCATCACGGCGACAATGGCGCGCATGCCGCCGACGTCGTCCTGCCCGGCGCGAGCTACGCCGAAAAGCACGGCACCTGGGTCAATACCGAGGGCCGCGTGCAGTTTTCCGACAAGGCGGTGTTCGCCCCCGGCGACGCGCGCGAGGACTGGAGCATATTGCGCGCGCTCGCCGATGCCTGCGGCGTCGATGTCGGGTTCGACAGTTTCGACGGGCTGCGCGCGGCGATGATCGACGCCGTGCCCGCACTCGGCCGCGAGGGCCTTGCCGGATACGACTTCAGCGTGCCCAAACTCGATGCGAAAGCGCAGACGAAGCTCGGGGGCGAAATCGCCTATCCGATCGCCGATTTCTACCTGACCAACGCGATCTGTCGCGCCAGCCCGACGATGCAGCGCTGCTCCTCCGAAATCCTCCACGGCGACGAGATGCTGGAGGCCGCGGAGTGAGCCTATGTTCGACCTTGGTGACCTACTCGAATTTCTGCTGGCGCCGACTAGCCGGAATGGCTGTATCGTTTTGCTGCTGGTTGTCGTCATCTTGGTCGGGCTCGTTATTTGGCTCGCGCCGTGAGGGAATGCACGCATGACCACTTTGTTTGAAAGCTGGGGCCTGACCTACGAAGCTGCGTGGCTTGTCGCCACAATCGTCGGCATCCTCGCGATCGCACTGCCGCTGATGCTCGCGGTGGCGATGATCATCTATGCCGACCGCAAGATCTGGGCGGCGATCGCGCTGCGTCGCGGACCCAATGTCGTCGGTCCGTTCGGCTTGCTGCAATCGTTCGCCGACGGCCTCAAGGTGTTCCTGCAGGAAACGATCATCCCGTCGGGCGCCAATCGCGGGCTGTTCCTGATCGCACCGATCATCACCTTTACCGTCGCGCTGATGGCGTGGGCGGTGATCCCGTTCCAGGCGGGCGTGGTGCTGGCCAATATCAACGTCGGGCTGCTCTACATCCTCGCGATCAGTTCGCTCGGCGTTTACGGCGTCGTCATCTCGGGCTGGGCGTCGAATTCGAAATACCCGTTCTTTTCCGCGCTGCGCGCCGCCGCGCAGATGATCAGCTACGAAGTCTCGATCGGCTTCATCCTGATTTCGGTCGTGCTCTATGCCGGCTCGTTCAATCTGAGCGTCATCACGCTGGCGCAGAAGGGGAATATCCTCGGCATATTCAGCGCCAATGGACTCAACCCGCTGCTGTTCCCGATTTCGGTGATGTTCCTGATCAGCTCGATGGCCGAAACCGCGCGCGCGCCGTTCGACCTGACCGAGGCCGAGAGCGAGCTCGTCGCGGGCTACCAGACCGAATATTCGTCGATGTCGTTCGCCCTGTTCTGGCTTGGCGAATATGCCAACGTCATCCTGATGTGCGCGCTCAACGCGATCCTGTTCTGGGGCGGCTGGCTGCCGCCGGTCGACTGGGTGCCGCTCTACGTCGTGCCGGGCATCATCTGGCTGTTCGCCAAGATCCTCATCTTTTTCTTCATCTTCAGCTGGGTCAAGGCGACCGTCCCGCGCTATCGCTATGACCAGCTGATGCGGTTGGGCTGGAAAGTGTTCCTCCCGATTTCGCTGTTCTGGGTCTGCCTCGTGTCGGGTTGGCTGATGCTGACAAGGTACTCGTGATGATTGCCACTGTCCTATTATCCCTAGCTTTGACAAATTCGCAGTCGGCAGCTGCTGAAGTTGCACCCGTACAAAACACGGTCGAACTCAGCACATTACCGATCGCACACTATTCATGCGATCTGATGAGGCTAGATGGCTCGATTCTTAGCTTGAATATTCATATTTCGGGTCGGCGTGGATATAAAGATCCTCAATCTGGAATGGTAACTAGCACCGATGGTAAAGTGCTGTTGAATGGTAAGGGCGCTGCCGATTTTGCCGGTTACCAACTGTCCAATTTTATGGACGATGTCTTTGCAAGCAATGGCCCTGATAATGCGCATTATGGCAAAGATATCAGAATGAGGATCGAGAGTACGGCTTATCCTAATGAACAAGACATACAGAATCGGTTTTCGATCGTTATCACCGAGCGCCATCCTTCGATGCCATACATAAAGGCTGTCGGGTACTGTGACGGCAAGTTTGAAATTCAGAAGCCTTTATCGATCGCTGAAACACGAGCCTATTTATCAAAATGACCATTGCCCACACCCTCAAATCCTTCTTCCTCGTCGAGTTCGTCAAGGCGCACTGGCTGACCTTGAAATATTTCTTCAAGCCCAAGGCGACGATCAACTATCCGTACGAGAAGAACCCGCTTTCGCCGCGGTTTCGCGGCGAGCATGCGCTGCGTCGTTATCCCAACGGCGAGGAACGCTGCATCGCGTGCAAATTGTGCGAAGCGGTATGCCCGGCGCAGGCGATCACGATCGAGGCCGAGCCGCGCGACGACGGCAGCCGCCGGACGACGCGTTACGACATCGATATGACCAAGTGCATCTATTGCGGCTTCTGCCAGGAAGCGTGCCCGGTCGACGCGATCGTCGAGGGGCCCAATTTCGAATATTCGACCGAAACGCGCGAGGAACTGATCTACGACAAGGTCAAGCTGCTTGAGAACGGCGACAAATGGGAACGCGCGATCGCCGCGAACCTTGCCGCCGATGCGCCCTATCGCTAGGGGGCGACGCGTGCGATTCATCACCGTTCGGGCTGAGCTTGTCGAAGCCCTGCACTTGCTTTCAAAACAGGACAGCCCTTCGACAAGCTCAGGGCAAACGGGAAAAGGGGGGTATCAGGGAAAATGATCCAGACGATCGCCTTTTACCTGTTCGCTACGCTGGTGATCGCCAGCGGCGCGTTGACGGTGTTCGCGCGCAATCCGGTCCATTCGGTGCTGTGGCTGATCCTCGCCTTCTTCAACGCGGCGGGATTGATGATCCTGCTCGGCGCCGAGTTCATCGCGATGCTGCTGATCATCGTCTATGTCGGCGCGGTCGCGGTGCTGTTCCTCTTCGTCGTGATGATGCTCGATGTCGATTTCGCCCAGCTGCGCGCCGGCTTCGTGCGCTATCTGCCGCTCGGCGCCTTGCTCGCGATCGTGCTGGCGATCGAGATCATCTTTGCCATCGGCGCGTGGCAGGCTGGCGCGATCGACATGGGCGCGCGCATCGCGCCCGTCGCCGCCGACGTTTCGAACACGCACGCGATCGGGCAGCTGCTCTATACGCGCTACATCTTCCTGTTCGAGGCAGCGGGGATCATCCTGCTCGTCGCAATGGTCGGCGCGATCGTCCTGACCCACCGCACGCGCGGCGGCGTCAAGCCGCAGGACATCGGTCGCCAGAACCGCCGCCGTCCCGAGGACGCAACGCGCCTGACACGGCCCGAAAGCGGGCAGGGGGTGGAACTGTGATCGGCCTGACGCACTACCTCGTCGTCGGCGCCATCCTGTTCGTGCTCGGCGTGCTCGGCATCTTCATCAACCGCAAGAACGTCATCATCATCCTGATGGCGATCGAGCTAATCCTGCTCGCCGTGAACATCAACCTCGTCGCCTTCAGCGCCTATCTCGGCGACCTCGTCGGGCAGGTGTTCAGCATGTTCGTCCTCACCGTCGCGGCGGGCGAGGCGGCGATCGGGCTGGCCATTCTCGTCATCTATTTCCGCGGCCGCGGCACGATCGCGGTCGACGACGTCAACCGGATGAAGGGATAGATCCGGCGTGATCCAGCTCATCGTTTTCCTGCCGCTGCTTGCCGCGATCGTCGCCGGGCTCGGTAACCGCATGATCGGCAACGTGCCCGCCAAGCTCGTCACGACGGGCGCGCTGATCGTGTCGTGCGCGCTGAGCTGGCCGATCTTCCTCGGCTTCGTCGCCGGCGGCGCGAGCGAAAGCGTCACGCCGCTGCTGCAGTTCCTCAAGTCGGGCGGACTCGACGTGTCGTGGTCGCTGCGCGTCGATACGCTGACCGCGGTCATGCTCGTCGTCGTCACCAGCGTGTCGAGCCTCGTCCATGTCTACAGCTGGGGCTATATGGAGGAAGACCCGGATCAGCCCCGCTTCTTCGCCTATCTGTCGCTGTTCACCTTCGCGATGTTGATGCTGGTGACCGCCGACAACCTCGTCCAGATGTTCTTCGGCTGGGAAGGCGTCGGCCTTGCCTCGTATCTGTTGATCGGTTTCTGGTTCAAGAAGCCGAGTGCCAACGCCGCCGCGATCAAGGCGTTCGTCGTCAACCGCGTCGGCGACCTTGGCTTCATGCTCGGCATCTTCGGCACCTTCCTCGTCTTCGGGACGGTCTCGATCCCTGATATCCTCGCTGCCGCGCCCGGCATGGCTGGGAGCAGCATAAGCTTCCTCGGCATGCGTCTCGACACGATGACGATCCTGTGCCTCCTCCTGTTCGTCGGCGCGATGGGCAAGTCGGCGCAATTGGGTCTGCACACCTGGCTGCCAGACGCGATGGAAGGCCCGACCCCGGTCAGCGCGCTGATCCACGCCGCGACGATGGTCACCGCCGGCGTCTTCATGGTCTGCCGCCTGTCGCCGATGTTCGAAACCGCGCCGGTTGCGCAGGGCTTCGTCATCTTCATCGGCGCGGCGACCTGCCTGTTCGCCGCGACCGTCGCGACGACGCAGACCGACATCAAGCGCGTCATCGCCTATTCGACCTGCAGCCAGCTCGGTTACATGTTCTTTGCGGCCGGCGTCGGCGCCTATGGCGCGGCGATGTTCCATTTGTTCACCCACGCCTTTTTCAAGGCGCTGCTGTTCCTCGGCGCGGGCGCGGTGATCCACGCGATGCATCACGAGCAGGACATGCGCTATTATGGCGGCCTCAGGAAAAAGATCCCGATCACCTTCTGGGTGATGGTCGCGGGCACGCTGGCGATCACCGGCGTCGGCATTCCCGGAATGGGCATCGGGTTCGCCGGGTTCTGGTCGAAGGACGCGATCCTTGAAAGCGCGTTCGCCGCCGGCGGCGACGGCCAGGTCGCCTTCCTCGTCGGTGCCTTCGCCGCCCTGCTCACCAGCTTCTATTCGTGGCGCCTGATCTTCCTCACCTTTTTCGGCAAGCCGCGCTGGGCCGCGAGCGAGCATATCCAGCATGCGTTGCACGACGACCATCATCTTGACGGCCATGCGCACGGCGACAATCCGCCGGCGCAGGAAGATGCCGGGCACGACCCAGCCAGGCATGGCGTCGGCAGCGATCAGGTCGCCGACGGCAGTGGCGGCTATACGCCGCACGAGGCGCCATGGGTGATGCTGGTGCCGATCCTCGTGCTCGCGGTCGGCGCAGTGTTCGCCGGACAGCTGTTCCACCACGCCTTCGTCGACGCCGAGGGCGGGCTCGCCTTCTGGAACGGCAGCCTCGCGTTCGACGCGCATCTCGCCCATGCCAGCCACGAGGTGCCGAGCTGGGTATTGTTCACGCCGCTGGTGGTGATGCTGATCGGGCTGTGGATCGCGTACAACAACTATATCCGCGATCCCGATGCGCCGCGGCGCTTCACCGAGATGTTCGGCCCGCTCTACGCCTTCCTGCTCAACAAATGGTATTTCGACGAGTTGTACAATGCGATCTTCGTGCGTCCCGCCTTTTGGCTGGGCCGTGTGCTGTGGCAGCGCGGCGATGTCGGCCTGATCGACCGCTTCGGCCCCGACGGCGCGGCGCGCGCGGTGCAGGGCGGCAGCGTCCTGACCGGGCGTCTCCAGTCGGGCTATCTCTACACCTATGCGCTCGTGATGCTGCTGGGTCTCGCCGGTCTCGCGACCTGGGCAATGGTGCGTTTCTGATATGACCGCTCTCGGCTTTCCCATCCTCAGCCTGATGCTTGCGGTGCCGCTGGCGGCGGCGATCGTCTGCCTGTTCGTCGGCGATCGCGCCGCGCGCTGGACCGCGCTCATCGCGACGCTGGTCGACCTCGCGCTCGGCATCGTCATGTGGCTTGGCTACGATATCGGCGGCGCGCAGTGGCAGTTTACCGAGCATGTCGATCTGTTCGGGCGCTTCGCCTATGCGCTCGGCATCGACGGCATCGCGTTGATGCTGATCATGCTCAGCGTCTTCCTGATGCCGATCTGCATCGGCGCAAGCTGGGACGCGATCAAGACGCGCGTCGGCCTCTACATGGCGTGCTTCCTGCTGATGGAAACGCTGATGATCGGCGTCTTCGCGGCGCAGGACCTGTTCCTGTTCTATATCTTCTTCGAGGCCGGGCTGATCCCGATGTACCTGATCATCGGCATCTGGGGCGGCACCAACCGGATCTACGCGAGCTACAAGTTCTTCCTCTACACGCTGCTGGGGTCGGTGCTGATGCTGATCGCGATGATGTGGATGGTCGCTCAGGCGGGCACCACCGACATCCCGACGCTGATGCAATATGACTTCCCGGCGGGTGCGCAGACCTGGCTATGGCTTGCTTTCTTCGCCAGCTTCGCGGTCAAGATGCCGATGTGGCCGGTCCATACCTGGCTGCC
>Ga0100391_1000057_pt1 | contig 131329 bp, 82 predicted proteins | sample CryGeymeta201515_FD_81541 | JGI IMG/M metagenome (GOLD analysis project Ga0100391, IMG submission 81541) | Groundwater microbial communities from Crystal Geyser aquifers in Utah, USA - Crystal Geyser metaG 2015-15 | ecosystem: Environmental > Aquatic > Deep subsurface > Groundwater | place...
AGCAGGCTTAAAATTGCCTTGCAATTTTAGTGCACAGTGCAAGAATAGGACGAGGATTCAATACGGTGAACGTGAATTATTAATATTATGATCCTGTGCACTAAATTCACAGGGGATGCACTATGCAACTAGTTAAAAGCAGCCTAAAAGCTCCCTTGTGATTTTAGTGCACAGGACTTCGCAGTTTAAATCGTTGGGATGTGCTCCCTGTAGAACTTAGTAGTGATTCTACGTGGTCTCCTTTATGGTCCTTTGAAAGACCATATATTATCGTAGTACTCTAGTTTTTGTGGTAGTAGACTAATACTAGCTAGTAGTACCAGCAGACTAGTACCGACAGCTAAAAAGGGATATCGTCGTCTGTAGATTCTCATTTTGTCATTATCGCTGTAATGAAAAGTGAAAAATCAATAAATCTTTTGAATTGTTCCCTGCTTGTTCTTTTACCAGCTGGCCCTCCAGCAGGCAAAAAGACATTGACATCGTTTAGGATTGATGGAGAAATCCGATCCGCCTCCGACGGAATAAGTACTGTAGTGACTGTAGTACCTGGTATGGGCCTGTCCTTGGTAAAATCGATCCGTGAGAAGAATCCATCAACATACACTCGCTATGCTTACGCTGCTTTATCAACCAGATCCTTTGAATAGCAGCAACATTATTTTTATTTATAGTTTGTTTTATCCTCGGATAAGCATTCTTTTCTTGACACAACTGATCCTCCCCCTTTGCAACAAGTTTACCAAGCATCAAACAAAGGAATCCATTTACAATGAAGGTCCTGATGATTGTTTCTCTTTTGCTCGCTGGCGCGAACGGTTTTGTAGTGTCGCCTTCTTCTATTACTAGTAGTAGTATTACGAATTCTGCACTCGTGCCGTCCACCACAAAGACGGCGACGGCGCTTCTAAAAGCGTCTACCACTGGTGGTATGGGAAATAACAAGCCCGCCAAGTACACGAATCCAATTCGCGAAAAACGACTTTCGGGTATCGACAAAGTCTACAAGGGAGCCGATGGCAGTACCATTTTGGGTCCCAGCTTTCGTCTTGCCCTGGAAATTGCGGCCGTGGCACCTTTGATCTGGTTCTTTCACTCAGGTATGTTTGTTTTCTGTCAACGTATCTCTTATGGCTCAATCACGGCTGAGATTAGCTTCTGCAGCAGCAGTCCTGCAAAAATCTCACTCTCGTTAAAAACTAATTTCCTATTGTTGTACACAGACTCATTCAATACAGGAGTGGACCAATCGGGACTTTTGGGGACTGCATTTCACGTAGTATTGGCCGGTTGGATTGGCCTTCAGGCCAATCGCGTCCGGACGGTCTTTGATGATAAGGCCATTGAATTTTACAATCTCAAGGGTATGGGAAGTGCCTACTTGGCCAAACCTGCCAAGGACCAGCGATTGCAAAAGAAACCTGATAATTGGTTGGTCAAGGGCACTCCGAATCGTTGGAATTATGCTACCATTACCGGATACCGGTTCTATCCATCTGTGGAATTTCCGGTCGTGTGCATCCTTTGGGAAGATCAGACCGGTGAAGGAAAGATTCATTACGGAAGTCAACCTCATTTCTTCCCTGCCTTGATGAATGCCAAACTTTTTGTTCAGGAAATGAACAAACACAATGTACCATACGTGTAAAAGGAAAAAACATAAATAGAAACGTTTTGGGGGTTGGTGGTATTCGGAAAAAAACGAAAGAAAAGAAATAAAAATATTTATCTCGATAGATGGATGAAAGCACGGAATGATATACTTCGGATCTTTCTTATGTCAACTGGCATCTCGTCAGCACGGAATTGAAAAGTAGCGGAATCAAATGATTTTATGATCCTTGATGGATGGATCATACTCGCTTCCTGGCGGGATACAACTAGAGAACGTTGCGTTGGGTACACTTCTCTCGATGCATACAATACTATTTACTACGGGACTTTGAGAAAAAGCACAATGACTTTGTACACGCTACTACTACCATAGATTTATAAGGGTAGGCAAATGATTTGTTGCAAAATATTGAACTCCCAAAAAGACAAAATCAACTTGAATACATTATGAAAAAGAAATTTCAAATTACTGCTTGATTTATGCACTCTTTGGTTTATCACTGCTGCTGCGATGATTATTGGGTGTTGCTAACAGGGCAGGGCGTCTTTTAGTCCAAGTATTCGTAGCAGATCCTCTCCTTGGAAATCAGGGGGGTGGTCCGGTTGTGATCAATTTTGATACTCCACTGCGGGTGCCAATGGTTACCTCTTGGCACCCCGCTGGTGGGGGGGCAGTGTTGTGATCCCCGTTAATTAGGCGTTCAAATACTAGTCCAAGTATTCGCATACCCTTTTCTTTTTTAGAACGAGGACGAGCCTTCGTTCCGCCACTCTCGATTGCTAACACAAATAATAAGCGATTGCTAACAAAAATAATAATGAAATGATTATATATTCGTGATGGTAGTGGACTTTTTTGTTGCATCCTACTAGCTAGTTGCAGTAGCAGCTACAGTAGCTAGTGGGTCTAGCTATTAGTACTCCGCAGTATTAACTACTGTAGTACTGTAGTAGTACCAGTACGTATTACAGAGGGCGTAGTAATAGAGTACTACGTAGGTACTGCTATTAGCTACTACTAGCTAGTAGTAGCTACTAGTGGTACTACTGTTACTCTCTACTTATTAGATGCTACTCGAGTACTCCGGCGTTGTAACTAGTACTACTAGTAGTAGTAGAGGTTGTAGTAGTAGTAGCTACGAGGGAGTAGTTGCTAGCTAGTGCGTAGTACTCGATTAGTACCGGTAGCTAGCTAGCTAGTAGTACTAGAGTAGTAGTCTAGCAGGAGCTTCTCTCTGTGAGACAGACCAAAAAAGAAAAAAAATATGCAGAAAAAGAAAACCTGCAAGTATTACATACGGAGACTAGACTACTACATACAAACATAATCAAGAACACAGTCCTGGTCCATAAAAGAGCCAATGAGCCAACGCTTTACCAATTAAATATGTCGCTTCCACTGGCTCCTGCTGCTGCTGCTGCTCCTGCTGCTGCTGCTGCTGCTGTTGCAGCTGTTCCCTCTGAAGAAGACGATTTACTTGAAATGTTGAGAGTCGAGACGGGTGTTCTTACCTTGGAAGATTCTGTTGGATACAGCTTTTTGGAAATGTGTGAAGGCAATGTTGAAAATGCAGCTAAATTGTACAAGGAACTTCACGGTGATACTAGTAGTAGTTGCATTGGCACTGGTACTAGCCAGAATACTGGTGCACCTCCTCCTGCTCCTGCTGCGACAGCCAATACCAACACTATTGCCACCACATGCACGGCACAACTGCCAGTCCATCATCGGTCCAGTCTGTCGGGAAATGTCACCACGTCGGCCATTGCGGGTGGTAGAAGACGAACCAAGGCTAGTAAAGATATTCCAATATCTTTGCAAGCAGAACCAGAATGTTTTGTTCAACATGCTGACTGGTTAACGGATGGCAGTCACAACAACAACAATAGTGCCAGTACTTTATTATCCGGTGGTAACGATCCATTTCAATGGCACAATCAGATTCGACATCGTACTTCTAGTGGAAGTGCAGTAGCGGATGAACCCTCTGTTGGAATTGTAACGGGACGACGAGATAGAGGATTTGCTAACAATTTAATGGGAAGTAATCTGGATTTTGAGAATCTGCAGCAACAACAGGAACGATTTCATAGTTCTATGCAACAATTGGAAGAATTGGATCATTATGTACCAGATACGCTGCCGGGTGCTTTTCACCAAGAAGTAATTTACACTGATGAGGCGGAAGGAGCTGATTATGTCGTACAGGAACAACGCCAAGTCCCATTCAAACACTATCGCAACTCTAGCAACAACAGCACCAGTAATCACCAGTCATCTCAGTTGGCCGCCTTTCATCAAAGTGCACCTGCAAAAATGAATTTTCACCAACCAGAATCTCTATATCAGATCAGCAGTAGCAGCAGCAGCAGCAGCAGTAATCCAGGATGGGATGCCTTGGCGCATCAAAGGCAGAATAATGATTATCATCAAAGACAATTGAGTACGAGTACGACGAAAAGTGATAAAAAGCCAGCAGCTGTGGTTTCTATGAAAGATCTTAATTTTCAGAATAATAACGAAAAAAATCCCGACGGTAACAACAGAAGTAGTACCATCAATATTGAAAAGGGAAACAGTGAGACAACTACTACCTCCACGATGGCAACATCGATGGTCCGCGCAAACGCCACGAACACACTCAATCAAGCGTCTTCGTCGTCTTTACCGAGCCCTATACGAGAAACGATTATTTTATCTCGGAAACCAGCAGAACCACATTCTATGATGTCGTCTTCTTTACGAGATACAATTTCATCTCGGAATCCATTAGAACCAGATTCCATGATGTCGTCTTCTTTGCGAGATACAATTTTAGCTCGAAAATCACCCCAAGACAATTCCAACAACTGCAAACCAGATCCACCGGGAGAAGCGACAACCAATGACACTGAAAGAGCAGTTTTAAAAATGGAAGCTGACGTGTCTGAAGAACATGGCAAAGTCCGACAAACTATGCTCAACACAACACCTGATGCTGAATCATTCTCGCCAACGAGAATATCATCGAAAGCAGACGCTCCAGGTCAAAAAGTTAAGGCCGAATCCATTATCTTCTTAGAGGAGCCACCAAATGTATCTTGTTTGCCTTCTATAAGTGTACCAAACAACACGTCCCCAAAACAAATAATGAAGAAACAAGTAAATATTGAACCATCCGTCATTCCAATATGCGAACCATCCGCTGAACCCGGCCATCTGCAGAAAAATAATAATAATAATAAGGATGTGCATCAAAGCAGAACAGCCATGGAACATCCAAATACGCCAGCAGTAAAGGAAAGCCGGACTGATTTCAAGAAAAAAGACGACGGCAAGGGCCATCCACTGCTTCGACGGAAACGTGCTACTGCACCAGGGGCTGTTCATGTCACAGATGTAGATAATGACATAACGACGACGCCGCCAACGAGTCCCCGTGACGCAAATTCTACGGCAGATCTTGATCTGGATGAGACTTCTACCACCAGATCTTGTGATGAAATTACTACAAGCGACACGAGTGGGCCAGAGCGGCACGAGAAGGAAACGACAAAGGGTCGTGTGTCTGTACGGGCTACAGTACCCGGTGCCGTCGAGATGATTTCTTCTGAAGAGCCAGGTCAGTTACGGAGCACAAACACTCAAGACGGCAGCACAAATATGGATGCCAGCAGTACCAGTCAAGAGCCCACGGTTCCTTTACCAGCAAAGAAACGAAGAGATCGGAAACCAGCTACTTCTCCAGGGGCCGTCAACGTATCAGAGGGAGGAGGCGGTGATGGTGACGGCGGTGGCGATGAGAACAAGGGAGTTTCTACCAGCAAAGGAAAAGACGTGAAGTCAGCTGAAAAGACGAGAAGCGTGAACACCGGAGCCACTCAGCCTGGTGCGGTCGCTTCGACGAACAATAATGATGTTGGAAGAAAAAAAGGCAAAAAAAACAGTTCTAGCTCGCCTGCGGTTGTTCATGAATCGGCAGGCAAAATTAAGGACCCGCCATTGAAGGAGGAGGAGCCTAAGAAGGTCTATAAGAAAATGCCAATAATGAAATCATCCAAACCAGGAGCTGTGAGTGTCAATATGGACAAGGAAAAGAAATCAAAACACTGTAAAGCTAAAGATGGCACTGCTTCCGGCACAAACATGACTGCATCCATATCTAACGATGCATTACTGGACTCGCCACCTGCAGAAGAGGTAACAGCGAATATTCAGAACGAAGCAGTCAAGGAGGACACAATTGTTGCAGCCCTGGCATCTCGGCCGAAGCTTGCTGCGAAGCCCCATCCACGCCACGGTCAGCCAAATGTAGCTCCGCGAAAAACGGCACGAGCAGCTGGTATGCCATCCTTGCCACCAGTGCCATCTCCAGACCATGCAAAAGCCAAGAAAGGCAGCATCATTGGTCGTTTCTTCAAAAACAAAAAGCATCCCAAGAAGTAACTGTTATGAAAGCTCGTTTCATTTGGTCTGGAGGGAGTAACACGCCGTAAGAAAGGGTATCGCGGTGGTGGCTAGATAGTTCACATCATCATCTTTCGAAGCCGTATCTGATTCCTATCAATGTTGTATGCAATCGAAGTCTTAAAAAATTGCACCTGTGAGAGTAGCTGCGGTTCCCATTTGATTCCTTCTCTAGAACACGAATACGACGTATTACTTGGTTAAAATTTGCTAAGCATTAAAATTCACAATGGAATTTTTCCTTCACTTCTACAAAGCATGCACCGCACCTAGCTAGAAAGTACTATTCCAAAATTTCGTACTGGTGGCAGAGAAGCTCTATCAGAGAGTGTGGTACTACTACTTCTTAGTAACGTTGAGTCTGAAGCCTACGGTCAGCTCGCGACTTGCCGAACTACTCGAGCAGCTATTTAGCAGGTAGTAGTCTACTAGTAGTTGTTCCAGTAGTTTTTCAAGAGCGCTCTACCATAGTCCGTACTCAACTGATACGAGTGGTAGTTAATTCGAAGCTCGCCAATTCGGATCTTAATCTCATTTTTAGGACTAAGCAAGACGTGACTGTGTCACCAGAATGACTAATTGAGCAACAAGAGTATAAAAAGTATACTGTAATGACTGTTGAAGCCAAGTGAGCAGTACCTGGTAGAGGCAGCACATAACTACTAGTCTACTACTGTACCAGGTAGTACTAGTACTTAGATATATATTTTCTCACGGTTCGGGTGATATTAGATATTAGTATTACAGCAGCTCGTTGGTGTTTTATATTAGCTACAGTAAGTACAGTAGTACCAGTACAAGACTTTATTAGCTAGCTATGCTAGAACATCACCTAAGATCTAATTACCTACCGTATTTAGTAGTCTAGTCTACTGGGTTGTCATTATTAGTCAATACGTAGTAGTTTATGAACAGTATCACGAAGAACAAAGACTATCATCTTTTCTTTTTTTGAACCATGCTTGTACTACTGTAGTACTCCGGAGCCCTTTAATACAGTCATGGGACAATTTCTCCCTCATCTTTTGTCGTTTAGTGACGCCAAACTATCGTTAAGCGAAAAAAGCTTTCATCATTCATCAATAATATATTGGTTGAGATAACATTACGCCAACATCGCATTATTTCAACGATGATTCCTGATCAGCAAGATATCTGCCAGAGCAGCTTCTCTTTTGCAGAGAGCTGCCAACGTCAAGACAGCGGACTCTCAGCATCACCCAGCGACACTCCATGCGATATAAAGTTTCGCCGCTTTAAAGAGGCTCTTGGCTTGACCGATCATCCCGTGGAAGCCTCTGTGGTCCAATTTTTATTAGAATTATGCAGCGGCGATGTCGGTGCAGCTGTCGCCTACTACCGAGCTCAAGAAGATGAAGTCGCAGGTGTCCAAGAAAATAACAAGAGCAAAATCAGTGTCAGCGGACTTACCAAACCAAGTGCCTGTAGTTCTGAGAAACATCATCGTCTCTCCCTCGCCCCAGCACGCGAGGGCTTGCGCTTCACGCGCGGCGCACAATCGTGTCGCATCCTCACGGCTTCTCGGTCTTCCGCGATGTCTTTTCGGTTGCCTCGGCGTTCACGTACGTTCGAACCGACTACCAGGCAATCACTACTGCCACCGCGAATTACCAAGAACGTGGATATGGCAGAAGCGCCTCGCGTGACTACACCGTTCGAACAAAAGTTCTCCAGGTGTCACACACTGCCTTGTCCCGTTACCAATGAACCTCTTCGGGACCACAAGCAACGCAGGTATTCGCGATGCCAGTCGGCCCCATCTCCAACGAACGCCATTACTACCACTACTACTAGTATCAGAATGAGTTTTAGGAGGAGAGGGTTAAGTTCAAGTCAGTTACTACATCGTAGCAATTCCGAGCGGAGTGACCACTCGTCGTGCAGAGAACTTTCTCAAAAAGACGAGTGCACCGTATCGTGCCCACCGACTGCGCGCAAAATACCGATGAGTAGAATCGGTCGAAATTTGAACGGTCGTAATCTGACCAAGACAGATCCTTCCGCGCAGGCTGCCTAAAGAAAACTAGAGGACAAGGCACAAGGTAAAAAATGTTATTTTTTATTTCAAACTCTCTACACATTGCATCGACTCCCCCCCAAAAAGTATATCATTGGATATTAAATAACCTTAAAAAATTGCATCAATTTGATTTAGACAGCCTCGCATATTAGCGACTAATTTTCTGAGTAGGTGTCTCAACTTGTTCGTTTCTTTGTCGTTTCCTGCGATTTCCAGGTAGCCAAATGAGTTGCATGCGTTGGCCTGGCTGCATGCACAGGCCTTACAGACACAAAATAGCTAGCTCAACGGCCTGGTTGATGGCCAATGGCTGTTGACTTCTTTTTAGTGTTTAAGCTCACGCAGTGACTTTCCAAGCAGAAATTGGGGGCTCCCTCCCCAATGCTCGGCCAGCTCGGGTGAAGCTTTCTATAATCAATTTAGGAAATTGGCAGGCACCCAAAAACGATCCGAGGCTAGCAAGGTTGTGCTGTGCGCCGTTTTCATTACAGTAGCACATGGTGTTTTGACTGCACCTGTTAAAAAAGAAATCTTGCATGTAGTACAAAAAATGAGCAAAATAACGAAACTCTGGGTTCCAACGTAGTCTCCTACCGTAGTACTGACAGAGCCAGATCATGCTTAACTTCGCTGAGCAGATGGGAAGCGGTGTTGTCATGATTGTATGTTCGTTACTGCCAGCGAGAGATGAAAAACATTATACAAACATAATAAAACGAATTTTCAGAATTTTTCATCACAAATTTTTGGCCATGCCAAGTTCTAAATAATATGCCATTATTATTATTTTAATACCAAACAAGGGAAACTCGGAAGGAGCAGCTTGAGATAAAGTAACTATTAACGCAGCAGATTGAACCATAAGAACTGATCAAAGCACCGAAGGCAAGCAGATTAAAATTTGAGTGAAATGCATCGGATGTACTACTACTAGCTACTAGCTACTAGTAGTAGTTGTTGTAGTAGCCACAATCCAAGGCAAGAAAGAACACAGTTTTCTTTGGTTCAGGCGGGGTCGTCATGTCCGGCAAGATTAAAAGCAGTGGCAGTGGCAGTAAATCGAAAGCAAGCATTAGCGATGTTAAAGATGGTACAGGACACGACAAAAAGAAAGACAGCAAGTCATCCAAGAAGAGCAGCCGCAAAGACAAGGAGAGCAAGTCTGGCAAGTCTGCTACCAGTAGTACCAGCAAAACTGACCGAAAAGAAAAGCACAAAACTTCAACTGGCAAAAGTGGTGTTGCCGACAAGGAAAAGAAGAAATCTAGCAGCTCGACGCAAAAAGATGATACGGACAAGAAATCCAGCAGCAAGAAATCCAGCTCCAAAAAAAGCAGCAGCAGCAGTAGTAGCAAATCCTCTCCTGCTGCGAAAACTAGCAGCAGCAAGTCAAAAAAGAGTAGCAGCTCTTCTAGCAAGCCATCCAAAAAAGACTCTAAGAAATCCTCCAAAGATAGGAAGGACAAGGACAAATCTTCTACCGCTGACAAGTCCAAATCGTCGTCATCATCGATCCCGTCCAAGTCAAACACATCGCCATCGCCCATTACCTCTCCTCTAAATTCAGCCAAGGATATGTATAGCAGTGGCAGTGGCAGTGGCAGTGGCAGTGGCAGCAAGAACAAGTCCAAATCAAAAAATAAACTCTCGAAATCTAATCATGCCTCTGCAAATGCAGTTGCAAAAAGTCCGCGACGAGTCTCATTTGACGTGGCGGCCAGTGATTCATCCTCCTCTGGACGTTCCTTCGATTCCGCCCAATCACAATCTACATCTACGTACGAAGAAGACATGTCGGACCATGGAAGTCTAGATAACAACAGTACGGGCAGTGGTAATATCAGCGGTGAAGTCACCGCCGGAAGCAGTTTAGCTGCATCCAGTGCAGATTCTTCTGAAGAAGCGAGTTCAGTCAACAGTGAAGATAAAGTTAATGATGATGACGATGATGATGATCCTCCCACTGCTGCCTCCGCCAGGACACCTTCGTCGTCGCTCAATACTGTCGCTCTGAGGGCCATGCAAGCCATGCAGAATCTCAAAAAGATCGAACCAGTCGTAGCAATCGCCTCCGAAGAACCTTCTACTTTGCAGAACAGCCAGTCGGGATCGTTATCCAGGACGGGCAGTACCGGTCCAGGTGCTTCAATGGGATCCGAATCCTTGCATTCTCCCCTGCGGGTGGCGTCTTCTGGCAATATTGCGACTGATATTTCTTTGTTGGTCTCGCCGCCTAAAACATCGGGACTGGACTGGAGCAAGCTCAAACGAAAACTGACCTTTAAACACAAAGGTCAAGCTGATTCGTCCCCGTCGGTAACCAAGACCGAAACATATCGGGAAGCATCGGAACAGACAAGCAAATTCTTTCAGTTAATTAAAAAACAGCAGGAACAACAACAACAACAACAACAACAACAACAACAACAACAACTACACGCAGGGCAACGGATACCAAGGAGTGCCAGACTATCCAAGTCCAAAACGGAAGACGATTTTGATGAGGCTCGCGAGAAGCGATCACCAAGACGTCAAAAAAGTACAGAAGCGAAGTTTAACAAATCTTTGGGCTCACTCATGTCATCGGCCTCTCGCATGCGAAGGACGAAATCGTCTGATTCAGCATCAAAGCACAGTCACGGCTCCATGGGGTCGTCGTCTTATAAGGGTAGGAGGGGAGACTCGTCCCTGTCATCGTCGTCGCGACTGGATAGGTCTACCAAGGGCTCAATCCGACGGCGAGATAGCGACAAACTCAACAAGTCTTTGAGCTCCATGGAAAGATCCAACAGACATGGTCGGCTAAGAGAAAAAGACAAATTTAATCAGTCATTTAGTGCAAGGAGCAGCAGCAGTCAGCGGCGAAAGAAAAAAGACAGAGCTGATTCTATGCATAAATCCTTTAGTGCTGGCGGCGGCGGCGGCGTCGGTGACGGCTATAGTAGTCACGGACGAAGGAAAAAAGACAGCACCGATTCTATGCATAAATCCTTTAGTGCTAGCAACAGTAGCAGTCACCATAAGCGAAAACCAAGACGCCACAAGAGCGACGAGGACGCCATAATGAGCAAGTCCCTCAGTAGTAAAAGTGTCCGGCGGCAAAAGAGTATGGACGATAGAAGCGATGCAGCTGCCATTAGACGACTGTCAAAATCGGATAAGGTTGCACGCAAAAAGCTTTCCAGTTCGGATATGATGGGGAGCGCTTCATCGCGGACCAAAACTACTCCTACCAGAAAGGGCCGCAGCAGTGCTGACGAATTCGTTCCGCTGGAAGAGGATTTTTTATCCATGCACGAAATTGTCAGGAAAGAATCGGGACATCGCGATTCTATTTGGGATTGATGCAGCTCTTTCATACTTGTTGAAGAGAGCACGTTTTGCTTACTACCATTATATGCGACAATTATATTTTACAGTACTTTCGAAATTTTAGAATTACCAGTTTGTTGTTCACTTCTCCTGCTTGGATCTACTGCGGCTGCTCTCCTTATCTTTCTTCTTGCTACTAGACGTTCCATCTTTTGACTTGGATTTCTTCCTTTCCTCTGCAGGCACCATTGGTTGCGAAACCTTAACCCTTCCTCGAAACGACAAGCTTGCACGCCGCTTTGGTTTTTGGCGACTGCTGTCTGCAGCTGGTGATTCATCATTATTATCGCTGCTGTCGTTCTTCTTGTTTCTTTGTTTGTCGTCATCAAGGTTCACTGGCTTTGCGGCTGAATCTTTTCGTCGAAACGACAAGCTAGAACGCCTTTGCGGTTTTAGTCTTTCAGGACTAGCGGCAGCTTTGCTCTTCATCTTGGGTGGTGGTGCATCCACGTTCAGAGATTTACTCTTGGGTGGTAACTTTGCCTTTTCTTTTTTGGCTGACTCCTTAGTACGAAGTGTTGTTTTGGATTTCCGGAGTTTCGTTGATTTGCTAGTCGACGTTATAGCAGCTTCCCTGTTGTCGTCCTCGTTGTCTTTTTCCGCCACTGTAGATGCGTCAAATAACTTCCAATTAGAAACTCGCTTTTCCTTCTTGGCCCCGATACGGCCTTGAGGTGCTGCTTTGTCTTTGGTCGGAGTAGACTTCTTTACTGAACTCTCGTGCGAACTGGTTGACGATCCAGACAATGACGATGCTGGCGAGGATAACGATGATGCTGAGGAATCCTCATCATCATCATTGTCATGATCTTGCAATGCATCGGCACCTTCTGATTTGGTAACTGACGATGTCGATGAAGATTCATCGGACTGAAGGGAATCATATTTCGCTCGTCGTTTGGCTTCCTCCTTTTCTTTCTGCTTTTTTAGCTTAATTTCCTTTTTGGATAATTTTGTATCATCCTTTGGTTTTTTAAGACCCCATATGGACGCTCGTTTCTGTTTTTTCTTGACCACAGCAGTAACAGCCTTGTCGTTATTAGTACTGGCCGTCGTTGAATCGCTTTCTGCCACGCTGCGTTCCTCGCTTAGATTTTCGGAGGGGTCTCCCACCTCGCTTCCACTCTTTTGTGATAAAGAGAATTCCGAACTTCTGTCATCGCCGGTATCTTTCAAACCCAATTTAGCAGCCTTCTTGGCCAGGTTCTTTTCCTTCTTGGCCAGTTTTTTTGCCAACTTTTTGGCCTTTTTGTGCGCCTTTTTCTCCGCTTTCGCCTTTTTCTTCTCTTCTGACAGTTTTTTCGCTAGTTCCTTTTTCATGGCCTTTTTCTCCTTTTTCAATAATTTTTTTTCGGACAATGGCTTTTTGGGTTTCTTTTCGCTTTTTTTCTTAGCGCTCTTTTTCTTGGAGGATGCTTTGGTGCTTGTGCCGGAAGATGCGCGACTTGACGCCGACTGGGAGTCTCCCGAATCTGAATCACTGTCTGAATCGCTATCGTTGCTGTTGCTGGTTCCATGTTTGCGATCATTCCCACCCTTTGAACTGGACCGATCGTTGGTGTTGTTGAATTTTGATTGATTATTAGATTCACCCCTATCATTGTTATAATCACTGCCATCCAAACTACCATCGTCAACATCCACCATGTCATAAATGGAAGTTTGAATCTGTCGCTTTAACATATCATTGGCGGTTATGCTCATGCGCGTACTTCGGGGTTTGTTGCGGAAGCTTGCGGATCGTGACACACTACGTCGAGAACTATCCTCCAACGATGACTGAGATCTCCTTCCGCCTCCCCCAGCCCCGTCTCCAGCCCGATTCCGCCCTCTGCTGCTGCGACTTCTACTGCTGCGAGCACTATTTCCGCTGCCATCCATTTCTCTTTGACGATTGTAACTGTTCAGATAATTCATTCCGTAGTCCAACAAATTAGATTCGCCTTCCATTCCCGTTTTTCGCGTCCCTCGTTCCGAATGCGACGAAGAGGGCAACAGCAAGGAACCATGATGGTGGGGCTGATGTTGCAATGGATCATCATCCAACAATACATTTCTGCTGCTGCTGCTCCTCCTGTAATCATCATTGTCGTGATTCCTCAATGATCCTCGCTCGGAAGTTCTCCTGGACAAGCTCTGACGTCTTCCTCCTCCGTTCCGCCGTGATGACGACGATGTGCTAGGAGATCGGGATCGAGTGGAAGCAGAACTAATATCTCTGCGACCGCGACGTCTCGATGAAGATTGAGGCATAGTATCATCGTACGATAAGCTCCGTTGAGGAAGACCTCTAACAGAAGCTGCTCCCGCTTCTCCCCTCCTCGCGCGACGACCAAATTCTTCTTCTTCTTCCAATAACAATTCTGGCTGTTTGTCATCCAAACTGTTTCTATTTTGCTCGTCCCATTCTTCTCGTTCCATTTCTGATATCTTTTTTCGCATTTCTCGTTCTTCCGGTGTTTCGTTATTAAATCGTTCGCGTTTTTTCTGCATCTTTTTTCGCAAAGCTTCCTTTTTTGCCTGACGGGCAGCAATTTTTTGTCGTGCCTCCTCTTCTTCGCGACGAGCCTGTTCCTCCTGCTGACGCTGTTTTTCGTCGATAATAGACATAGTACGATTGTTTCTCACGGAAACATTACCGCCGCCACCACCAGCACCAGCACCAGTAGAAGAAGCATTGTTGGAACGCCAACTGCTGTTCATGTCGGCACTGTAATTTCTTCCTTGATTCTGTCCCCCCATCATCAAACCACCCGTACTACTACCAGTGTTGCCGGTGCGGGCGCTACTCCGTCTACTGCGATCAATACCACTGCCTAAAGTATAATTGGATGGTGGTTCATAGGGCCGGGTCATTAGTAATGATGCGTCCATTGACAAATCTGCTTCGGCCGATTGCAGCGCTCGTTCGGCTGCACGTTGCGACTGTTGCAACTGAAGTGTCATGGCATCTACTTCGGCCTTCAATGCTCCATCAAAGAACGGGACCGCAGTTCCAACTGCAGAAGCACTATCACGTCGTCGAGAAGCGATAGTATTACGAGCCCGTCGTTGTCGATTCAATCGTTCTTCGACCGACAACGCCGACGCCATTGTTGCATGTGTCGTGTGTGTGTGTGTTCTTGGGTAAGACAGACGTAAAGGGTAAAAGTATGTACTGTTGTGTGACGAGTATGTTGTTTACTCAATACTACTACTAGAGCAGTAGTAGCAGTAGGAAGTAGTGGTCAAACACTACAATCTACTGATGGTGTGTTGGGATAATAATATTACTGAGTAATAATAGTGGCATGGCGAGGCATTAGAAGTAGTAGTAGTACGGTAGTTAATGGGGTGGGCAGACAGACAACGAACACAATAATTGACAGAACCGTTGTTTTCTTGTTCTTAGTATTCGTCTTTTAAACCAGGTACTGGTACTAATAATTTCACAAAATGTGTAATTATTTCGATGACGAAAATGCTGTGTACTAATACTACTACTACTAGTACTAGTAGTAGCTACTACTAGTAGTAGTAGTCTACTAGTCTACTTCTAGCTAGAGTAGAGTAGTAGTAGTAGACTAGTAGCTGCCTAGTAGCTACAGTAGTACCTGGTAGGCAAGATTCTCAAGTACGATGTATGTTGCTGCAGTCAGGGGGGGGTGCCGACACTACTACTACTATGGTACCCAAACTACAATAGCTAGTCGTGGACTACTAATACCGGTACCTGGTAGTCTACTAGGTACTCTAGCTAGCACTGGTAACTTTGAAGATCTATTACCACCATTTCCGAGATTTTTCTGTCTCGAGTTTTGGATAATGGAAACTGTGCTACAGTAGTTACCAAATTCATGCTATTTTATTAATTAAAAAAAAAAAGGCCAAGCAGTTTTAAGCTACAGTAGTATTTAGCAGGTAGCTGCTGATGAACCACTTTAAGTTAATTCATTAGTATTCGAATAAACGTATTTGTTCGTGTATTAAAATAAAAAAATGCTCAAGCCCTTTTAAGCTACTGTACGTAGCATTTAACAGGTAGGTGCTGAACCACTTTAATTTAATTCATTCGAATAAACGTATTTATTCTAGTGTACTGTTTTACCTACAGTAAACTTATTCGCAATCGTGTATTAAAATAAAATGGTCAAGCCCTTTTTAAGCTAGCATTTAACAGGTACAGTAGCTACTGAACCCCTTTAATTTAATTCATTACTATTCGAATAAACGCATTTATTCTACTGTACTGTTTTACCTACTGTAAACTTATTCGCAATCGTATGTAGCTAGCTACAGTAGCTAGCTAGCTAGTAGGAGTAGGAGTAGTAGTAACTACTATTCATACTAGTAGTACCTGGTACAGTATATAGCTACTCCGGAATTCGATTCGTTTAGTTGTGTAATGGCAAGCCCCTGTACTCCCTACAGACTTGATGCCGTCGTTGTCGGTTACTGGAATGGAAGGCAATTCGAAAAAGTCGATCGATCGCGGTGGAACTTCAAACCTACTCTCAACCAAAACAATGGACACGCGATGATGAGCTTATCAGGGGGGGTCAATTCGATTCCATTTGTCAGTAATTTTCGTACTCCTGGACCAATCGCCCAGAACCATTTGACAAGCAAGAGTGCTGTGAGCAGTAGGCATCGAAAGGCCCCTGGATGTATATAAAAGTTATCATCCACATCGCCTTCATTGTAATTGTCATCGACCGAGATATCAAGAAATGATGGGATCCATCTAGTCTACTCTAATCATCTAAATTTTGGAGTGTGCGCAATCAAATCAATATAATTGACTTGGAAAATGTACGATATTAAGTTAACAGAAGTCATCGCTCGGAAAGTATTTCCGATTGCATTTCGAATAAACTTTCGCAGCTGAAGCCCAAACCAAGGCCATGCTGCTTGAGTGATCTTCCTTCCAGAGCTCCTGCTTCGATTGGGCTAACAACTCGGCAGGTCGGGCAGATCACGTACTTTGCATCAGCGATACAAAAAATGTCCTGCGTACATCCAAAGCACGGAATTGGTACATAAAAGTCGACCCTTACAGCCTTTACAGTCTCACTTGCTGGTCTTAAGGGCTCAAAGACTCCGGGAGAGATTTCGATAAGAGTGGGACTGTTCTCCTCTTCCCTTGCCTTGGCAGAATCAGTTAATGGAGGTGGTGACATAGAGGGTCCAGAGGGCGGAGAGGGGGCTCTTACACGTTGTCGATACATCGACGAGGATTGGTTGGAGAAAGAGGGACTTTGTTCTAGTAGCTGGAGGAACTTTCTCACACCCTTTTGCTCCTCCTCAGACCAAGAAGCAGAGCCGACTCCACTAAGGGCAGGTAGGTCCGGCATGCGAGGAAGTCTCGAGTTCTTCTTCTGCAAAGATAGACGACGTTGTGACTGGTCTTTGCGAGAATCAGACGCATCGCTTAGGTCAAGAGATATTTCGGGAGACGATGCCGCCTCTTCGCTTTCGGATTCTCTGCAAAATATGGAAGACGGAAAGGCATGTCGAGCAATAAGTGTTTCTTCGTTCCAAGTTCGTTCTCCATTTCGACTCCTGGAAGTGATGCTCCTTCTGCTGTAGTCGGTCACCCACTCGGCTCCTGGAGATGGCGCCTGTGATTTCGGAGACAAACTGTTGAAGGAATTGCCCCGACTGAGTGCTCTGTAAATCTTGGCTTCTTGGAATCTTGCATATGTTGACCTAGTAGGCGAAGATGGGGGCACTCCAGCTTGCAGCTGAGCAAAGGATGGAATTCTTTGAGTATCCTGGACGGCTACCCTCTTAACCCGAGCAATAAACTCCTGGAAAGCGGCATCGTCCGCTCCCACGAGGTTGGAGGTACTAGCATTATTCGAGGTAACGACTGTTGCTGTGGCATCCTGCGAAAGAATAGGTTTTGCAGGTTCCTTCATTGATGCACTCGCCGTCGGTTGGTTCAAATTTGTTATTTTAAAGGTCGAATGTGACATGTTCGATACTGGTGAACAGTCTGCCTGGATGGGCGCTACAGTCGTGTCTTGTTGGCTAGCCATATCGGCCAGAGTGGTTGCCGATAATACTATCGTTCGATTACTGATGGCTTGGTGTTGTTAACCACGGCCGAGTGTAGTATTGAAATAAATGAAATCAAAGGAATAATGGAATGCTACCAAGTCATCAACAAAGCAAACAATATCTCGATGTGCTGGGTAATGCGAGCGATCCTGCAAAGATATCTTTAACAATCCTCCCTCACAAGAACCGTCTTATGGTGTTTCGCATTCAAACATTTATTGTTCAGACTCGAAAATATTTCGTTCGTCCTCAACGCAAACCTTTGCTGCACAAAGCTAGTAAAAGCTAGATGCCATTTGTGCTGAAAAAATGATGCGTTAGCTTCAAGTCTTGCAGAGAAAATGTGGCAGTCGGTTTTGGGCCTTTCCAATCGGTTTTTGGTATCTAAGAATGACTCACATGGATTTAATGGACAAAATTAAATTTCAAATCTTATTCTGTATTCACTAAGTGACGTTTTCTGAACGTTTAAATCGAATGCTACGAAACAAGGTAGTTGTATGCTATTCTTCAGTTTTGAAGGCTAATAAAAGTATGGAATGCGTTGAGCTGAATTTTTTTCCGCAACGATTAAGTCCCACACGTCATCGATTTTGTCGCATTTCCCACTGATTCTGAATCGTTTTGTGTTGCACTTTCCGATTGATATTTTCACCTGACCCAACTGACTTGGATTTATCTCAGCTTGTTCTAAGGAAGTTTCATGTTAATGTTATACTGTGCCCATAATCAGTTTAAAGTCACATAAACAGAAGCTTCCTCATGCTAAAATGTCACAAAGGACTAGCAATATTTTCAATCCGTAGTAGGCATTCACATGTTTGTGGCAATTTGAAATATTTCACACTAAAAATGAGTCCCTCCACTCGAAGCTCGAAGCGACTCCAAAACTTAAGGCATTCAGCACCTCAACTCAGCAGCTTCCTTCTTTAAAAGATACTGTAGCATATTGTCACAATATCTTCTTCTTTGTGCTTCACATGCTCCTCCTAGGTCAGTGCCCACACAGCCTCTACCATACAAAGAGAGAAAGGAAACATGAAATCTACAACGACGAGGACATTACTGCTTGTTGCTGGTCTCCTGGCAAGACGAGCAAGCAGCTTAGATCTTCGGTTAGATATTGCTGGAGGGAACTGCAATGACGTAGACGAGTTCGATGATACCTTTAACGATGGTGTTATACCCGCAACTGAGGAAGTAATGGACATCACAACAACTACACAGCACGAAGAAACAGATCGAATTTTCGGATTCTCTGTCTTTCGGGGAGGAGAAAAAAACGTCACTGATAGTAGCGAACCAGACACTAACAGAACAGGGACATCTACGGCTCCGCGACATCAGAATGATCGAGACCTGTTATTCTTAGACTGTCCGGTCTTTAGTGAATGCCCCGGTGCCGGTGACCCCTACCATTGGTGCACTTGGATCTGCGGGTACTGGGATATTTTGGATACTCCAAGAAGAAGATCAGACCGACAAAGTGCGGATGGTGAGGGGGGATTGCGAATGCTGCGGAGAGTTACACAAGATTTGCGAATACCAGACGAAGAAGTAAGGCCACTTCTGGATCTAGAAGAACATCGATTGGAACCAATATCCTACACACACGAAGACCGCGAGCTCATGATCGGTATTGAAAATCTTGTTTGTGGTTGGATACAAAGATGGCTAGACAGTCCATTTTCTAGATGTCTGAATGGCGCCCAGTTATTCATCTGTGAGCTCGATCTTCGATCGCAATGAGACTGACATGTACAACGTCCTAGAGTCGGCTACTCTTGAAGTTAAACTATTAGCTTTGACGATTTTCATTTTCACGTACACATCCTCTATAACAATACTAGCCAGTTAGGTGTTCTCATCCCATATGGATTACATGATTATTTCTGAAAATCAATAAGATGCGAACCTGGCCCACAGAACACTCCAAGAGAGATCCGAAGCCTATCCCCAAGACTAATTGCCACAAACTTTGAAATGTTCTCAGCTTGTAACCTTACGGGCATGTACCAGCTCGTTGAAATTTGCAATGCGAAGATTGCCAATGACAGCTAGAAAAGTGATTGCCTTATCAAAAACAACAACACTTCAAAAAAAAAAGAAATATTTCTTCTACTGGAATCACAACTATGGCACCATACTGGTAGAGGGTAGGCAAGCATTTCCGGGTGCTGGGGCTTGCACTATCGCACCAATCCACTCTTGCTTACTAGCGCGATACAGGTCTAAAAAAATCCTAAATCTCGCTTACTAGGTACTCCCTGTAGGTAGGTAGAGTCGGCGCTGCTAGCTTCGAACCCTGTGTCCACGTTCGACAGGCACCGGAGTTGATTGCTCGTGCTATAAAAAGTGACCACGATTCAAACCCACATCTTTTTTGAGTTTGTAGGTAGCAGACTAATACTTCATCAATGTTTTTTGAAGAACAAGTGCCGGGAAGGGCGAGCCTTCTGCATGCGGTGGTGTAGCTGAGGAGCCAAAACCCCTTCTTCGCTTCCCTCCCTCTCGCTCGCTCTTTTACGGCAAACTGCTCTGGAAATTGTAGGATTTGATTTTGGAAATTGTCTCGGTCTCATCAGTTCTTTGCATGATGTCTTGATTTACACCACATGCTTGCTAGATCGCTAATAATAAAGGCTCAGATGGATGGGTTTAGCTAGTAATAGTAGGAGGAGGTGGAAGCAACTAGCTACTAGAGTAGTTGAGTAGGTCTACTACTACTCTAGTAGAGTGAAAAGGTACCAGGTACTACTAGTTATCCCATAATGTCGTCTGCGGGATTGTCAATCCAATACGATACGTCATCTTAGCTCGGCTGGCGACCGAACACTACTAAGGAGCAAAAGCATTGGAACTCTGTTCAATTTTCCTCGTTGATGTATGTGATCAGAAGGCAGCTGTAGTAGACCAGAAGGAGACGACCCATCTTCCTCGTTAATTTATTTTATAACACACCATCTCCGCTTTCATGTTACCGAATATCAAGAAGCAAGAATGAAGCAACGACGGCATTGGATACACTCTTTAGTGGTTGGTCTTTGCTTTCCAGCGTTGAGCTGGGGTGATGGAAGCAGCCGCAGCCGCAGCAGAAGCAGCAGCGGTACCACCATCAACAACAACACCGCTGTTAATGAGCATGAGCATCATGATTATTATTTGAATTGTCAGCAGCAACAAGTAAACTACAAAGACTTACATCGAAAACTGCAAGAATCGAATGATGTAATTCGCATTTTTGGTCCTTCTCAACAACACACCATCAACAATAACAACAACAGTTCTGTACAATCACAAACAACAGCGGTACTAAAACCACAACGAGAGAAAAAGAAGGAAGTTTCGTTTGCTTGGTATTCCACGGCACAACAACGTCAATTTTTATTAGACCATGGTAATGAATGCTGGCCCAATGATGACATGAATGACATGAACAACAATAACAACAACAACAACAACAACAACGAAGAAAAAGAAGACAACCATAGCCGTAACCGTAAGAACACTCTTACGAATGCTTTGGCACAACGTTTTGACGATTTTGAAGCAGCAGGAGCTTCCTTTTTACGAGTCGAACTGTGGAAGCAGTGTGTCTTTTTTACAAAACAAGGCAATGTATTTTGGGATCCTTCTCAAGTTGTACCCATGTTGGATTGGCAAGATTTGTGGCAGTTTTCAACTCCAACAACAGCACTGTTGGTAGAACCAGAAACAACGGCCGAAACTCACACAACCATTACCACTGCCACGTCCACCACCACTTCGGCAACATCCAAACAGGCTTGGGCGCATGCCAGTTTTATGAGACTCGAGGATACCAGTCTGGCCGAGTCCATGATCCGATTGTTGGTGGAGACAGAAATGATTGCCCTGACCTCGAATCCGCTGTACACGTACCAATCAATGGCACAACACTTGCAAAATAATGATGATTACAGCAGCAGCAGCAGCAGCAGCAACAACACTGGCACTAGCACTGCGACCAGTACGACGTTGTGGAAGGCGCAGTGCCAGGTTCCTTCAGCGACCAATCCAGCCGATCAAGTATTGGTACAAAAACCAAAAACCGTCAAGAAATCACGACAAAGGCAGCGACATCGACGATCCTTGAACATTTTGGAGGAACAGTCGCAATCACAATTATCCACCGTTATGTTTGGATTGCACTGTACCATTCCTGGTGGATATTGTTGTCAGGTATGGAAGGACGAACGTAAACAACAACAACCACCCATACTCATGGTCAAGCATCCCTTTGGTACCAGCGGTGGAAATACTTCAACGTCTCCTGTTCAATGGGTAAAAACTGGCGCATTATCGGCCAACACTGACACCAAGGAACTAAAGAAAAAGAAAGTATATCCATCTAAACCTAATCCATTTTGGTCAACCGTTACGGAGGTTTCCATGGAAGACAATGCTCCTCGATCCAAATTGGAGACGCCCAACTTTTTTGATATCCTCCTGTCGAACAACTGTTTGCCAACCTCACCGACCTGTCATTCCTGTTTGAAACGGTACACGTCCACCACGGGATGCGACGAACAGTGTACCAACGAATGTCCCTGTTACTGCAAAGTGTTGTGTTCCATACGACCACCACCCAAACACGTTCAAGCGGTATGGTACGTGGCACCACCACTGCTACAGCCGCAAACGGCAGGACCTAAACCCCAGCGATTGATTCCTCGCATTGTTCATCAAACGTGGTACGAACCACTGGAACCCGACAAATATCCGAACATGTCACGATTACAGCAGTCGTGGAAACAGAGCGGATGGACGCACAAATTTTACGACGATGCTGCTGCGGCAGCTTTTTTACAAGAACACTTTCCTCCCGCTGTACTGGAAGCCTATGATGCAATCCAACCGGGTGCATTCAAGGCAGATCTCTTTCGGTACTGCGTCCTGTTGATTCAAGGCGGTGTCTACGCGGACATGGACGTCTTATTGGAAACCAATCTGGAAGAAGCCATTGAGCCGAATGTAGGATTTATTACACCCATGGACGAGCCAGGAATTAAGGTCGGACAACAGGCCTGTTTGTGGAATGGTTTCATGGCGGTAGCACCCGGACATCCCTTTGTTGCCAAAACGATCGAATTGGTTGTGAACAATATTCGCAATCGATTTACCAGCGTGGATTATGACGATATGCTATGTCCGAATCCCATTTTGAGTGCTAGTCATTTGTGGGATATTCTCTTTACAACGGGACCCTGCATTCTAGGGACGGCCATGAACCTCGTCCTGCAACAGCATCCGCAAACGGGTTTCAAAACGGGCGAAATTGATATTTGGGCGGCAAACAGCGTTAGCCCTGAAACAGAATTGGGCAGGTCTTCTGCTTCACCACCACCACGAGTAGACCATAACGATCCACGTTTAGCCATTCCTGGACGTTCGATCATTCTTCGACAGAACAAAGAAGACATGGGAGCCCATCGGTTCACTCTGGAGGAACGAAATCTCGTTATTTGTTCGACCGACATGCCCGACTACGATGATCGGCCCAAGAAACCACACTACGCAGAAAGTGGAAAGCAAACCTCCCTGTACGGGACAACTCAGCTGTATTCCGACTTTGTTTCGGCCAACGAAGAGATTCGTGTCGTCGTCGTGGGCAATCCAACAAACTTTACCGTGTAACAATGAAATGGCTTGTTCCACTTTTGAGTTCAGATCACAGTAGGGTTTGTGTTATTATTTATCCACCCGGGCCAACGATGGAAGTAGCCTGCCGAGATTTATTTTGGAATTAAGACAGTGTTGTCACTGTAAACCTTAAAGTACCTTGCCAGATGCTTGTCACAATTTGAGGTTTGGATCTTACTCTAGTACTTGCACCAGCAGATTCTCAATTCTCAATAAAACTTCGTGTTATTTGCCAATAGCGCCGAGAAAAAGACGTCACATTCTGACCACAACTTCATTCAGTTCAAACTTTATCGTCGGCTCATTACGAGCGCATTGTAATTTAAGGTAGAAGAAGGTAGCAGTCAGGCAAAGCACAGCTGGAACAAGATAGATACAGAAAAGGGCCTAGCGACTAAATAAATGGGAAATGATGGAGCACGGGTTTCAAGCAAATGCCGAGACGGCTTGTGATGGCCGTGACCAATCTTACAGACACACGCTGCCGAATGAATGCACGAATTGCCCAAAAACGCCAAAGCGGAGGAAATTCACACCGGCAGCTCTTCTGAGTGCGACTTTGATGATGCTGTCCGTTACATTTCTTACTGCAGGAGTCCTTCGTCACGATTCCCATACCAATGTGACATTATCAAACACCAGCACGCCGCAAAACCAACAGGAAAAAGTCAAAAACATACCTAGAAGAAAATTGCAGGACGATCAAACAACAGCACCGACTCCTGCACCATTTAACACGAGAAAAAGTTGCACTGAGATAAAATCAGAGGCCGAGAAAGTCTCGGGACGAAAATTGCAAAATATCTTTCCAACAGAAGATCAGGACATGACCAATGCGGATTGTGATGACCGCAGACATTTTTACTGGATACCAAAGGAAACACAAACTCCTAGCGATCACCCCTCTTTGTTGCCATCTATTGCACCTTCACTGAGTCCTTCTGACTCCATTACTCTGGAGCCCTCCCAGAGCCCCAGTCTACCCCCTTGGACAATGAAACCAAGCACTTTGAAGCCCAGCCTGTCACCAATAACTCAATACCCTACACATACACCTTCCAGTTATCCTACAGGTACGCCATATCCTACAGAAAGTATGTCGCCCAGTGTAAGTATGGCTCCTTCTGTCAGTTTGCAACCGACGGAGGTGCCCACAATTCTCAAGAAGATTGACGAAGGAAGAGGAATCAAAATTACCACCAGTCCGACCGCGGCTCCTTCAACATTAGCACCTACCATCGCACCTACCATGATGCCAATCTCAGTAGCGCCCACGGCCCGCCCTACTGCAGTGTTCAATGTCACCTTTAGCGCAACTCATAAACCAACTCCTGCGCCTGTGACGGATGCTCCTTCGCTACCACCCACAACGATCGTTCCAACTCTTGGCCCAACCGAACCTCCAGTAACCCCTGCACCCACATCTCTGCCAACGGAGAATCCTACAGATGCGCCAGTAACGGCACTGCCTACAGAGTCACCCGTGACACAACCACCCACACCTTTTCCGACTGAAAGTTCTACGGGTCCTCCAACACAGTCACCAGTGTCACCGCGACCAACTCCACATCCAACAGCAACGTTTGTGACAGGCATTCGACAAACGCGTCGTCCTACATTAGCTCCCATTACAATGTTTCCATCCCGCAACCCCGTTACTTGGACTCCGACCGGTACACCATCAACCGGGGTGCCGTCAATATCTCCAAGCACTACTACCCCGAGTCTATCTCCGACGACGGTATATCCAACTTTGAGGCCTACCACTGCTCGACCAACAATGTTTCCAACCACCATGCGACCAACACTATTTCCCACTACCATGAGACCCACGCCGTTTCCCACGGGAACATTTCGAAAGGAAGATCTCTTTAACATTGAAAGTCAGGAACCAACTTCCAGCTTGGAACCGACCATCAGTATGGCGCCGTCCGCGAGCATGGCACCGAGCGAAAGCGAAGAGCCTAGCAGTGCGCCATCACTGCACCCTTCAACATACAGACCCACTCCACCACCCACCGTGAGACCATCCCAAAGACCAACGTTGATGCCGACATCCAATGTTCCAACCACGGTGCCTTCAGTGAGTCCCTCCACGACCATGCCGTCGTCACGTCCTTCATTGGACGAGCGGCGTCACTTCTTTTGGATTCCCAAAGAAGATCGTCGTCAATTTTTTTGGATCCGCCAAGATGATCGACGTCAATTTTTTTGGATGCCAGAGACAGAATCGGTGCCAACCAGGGGTCAAGCAGGACTGGACCTTCAACATCACTGTTTGCAGTCCGAAATTCTAGTAGACGAAGACTTTGAAGAACCGCAGGCGGAAAAGAAATGGATGCACGGCACGAGCAGTCACAGTGAAGACCTGACTTATTTTTTGGGTCGCTTGGACGGGATCTACAATCCCAAAGTGTCTCAGCTCTTTAACGTGTCCAGGGCACATAGAATACCTCCCTCCAACGCTACCATTGAATTTGTCCTGTACACGATTGACGACTGGCAACCTACTGATTCTCTTTACGTCGTGATTGGGATGACGACCATTGATCTTGGAGTGTTCGCGTCTTCTGTTCAAGTTGACACGTACGTGAACAAAAAAGTGGAGGAAGGAATATCCTGGTGGCGAAGCATCCTCGTGCAGGGTTCCAACCTAGGTTTTGGTGCCACACACGACAAGAAACATCTCCTCGAATTTTCAGTGCCCTCCGATCATTTCTTTCCGAATGGAACACTCTACTTTGAATTACGGATGGAAACCAAGAGAGGCGGGGTGGAAACTCTTAGTGCTGGTTTGGACGACTTTATTCTTGAAACTTACTACAACTGCTCTGGGATTTCTCACCGGCAGCTAGGACAAAATAAGGGAAATTTGGAAAGCACTCTATTGCAAACGATACCAGTAACAGCAGCAACAACGGTCACCAACACAGCCTACTGCAAAGCAGATGACTTCCCCTGTCATCAGGAAGTGTATGACAAGGACAACGCCGTGCGTCTGGTGAATATCTGTCATTACTCTTATCGCAATGGCTACAGGAATTTGTGCATTTCTGAGCAAGATACAAATCTTCTTCATTTTTATAGAAAGGACTACTGTGGACGATGTCTGGAGGGAAGGACACCTCTGCCGGATCTTTCTTGGCCGAGTCTTGGACCTGAATGATCCAAAACAGTCAAACAATAAGCCATCTGCTCCTAGTAGAGGAGCAGGTAGAAAATCATTGCGCATGAGAGTAGTTACAAATGAAACTATTCAAACCATGCTGATTAGTACGTTCCAGTTATGGCTGTAAATATTTTTTCATGAGGCTCTACTAGTATTCGACAATGTTGGCGATAGAGAACAAGGGCCGAATCTGCAGCATGGTGGCGGCTTCCTGGCTAAACGCTTACTCAAAGTGGGCATGCCATGGCTTGCCTGCTACTACAATCACAGTTTTTTATGACGGTCTTCCACGCCTGTACGATACTACCGCAGTCAACTATTCCACGGAACTAATAGATAGTACCAGTACTACTAGCTAGTACCAGGTAAACTAGTATTAGAAACGGTGATAAAAAGCCAGCAGCATTGCTTCGCGACCTTCCGCTACTACTACTACAGCCATAATGATTGTAGTAATAGCTAGAGTAATTGTAGCTAGAGTAGTCTAGTACTACTAGTAGTACTAGTCTAGTATTGGAGTACCGATAGTACTTGATTTTTGAGGGTCGCAATTATTGCAATTGCCTTGGCAATTATTACGATCATAGTCATCGACTCAACGACAAGGTGGCCCCCTTTCTTTCCTGGAACCTGGCACCACGGTTGACGTTACTCACCTTCAAAAGCTCATCAGTACCAGTACCCTAGTAATAGACTACCACCTAGTAATAGACTACCACCTAGTAATAATTCAAATTCCAAGTCATTGTTTTTAGCATCTATCTTTCGATTCATGTTATTTGCTTTAGTAGTACACTGGTAAACTAATACTGCGAGTACCAGGTAGCTAGTAGTTGTACGTAGTACTAGTAGTAACAAGAATACTAGTAGTGGTAGTACTAACAGTACCAGGTAGACTAGCTCTAGTACTGGTACCAGGTACCACTATGCAGGATTGTTGTTGACCAGGATGACTCTCTTGATAAAAAGTTTGTGAATAGAGTCATTTGAAACTGGTTATCCACCAAAATTAGTCATTCAAGCGGTCTTGGCGATCTAATGTTTCCTGTTGATGGAAATTCTTTCTGATTCCCCTCCTACAGTTTTTCTGACAGTCACAATTGCTGCAGTCTTTTTCCCGACATTCTTCTGATCGTAAAAGTACTTTTCCCGAGTAACATATTGGAATCGTTCTCAGAGATGTCCATTACTGGGAAGTGGTTGGCTGATCAGCCAGTTACCAGTTACCCTCACAACATTGCCACAACAGGTATACGATTGTCCTTTCAAATAATAACTATATTGAATAGAATACACTACAAGAAACAAACTAACAGAAGCATCTAATCCACAATGAAATTCCTAGCATCCACTGTCCTTCTGATATCCGCTGCCACCTCGGTCACTGCCAGATGCGGTGTCAACCGTCCTTATGCTGCTCCTGGCTACATCCAAATCTCGGCGGAGACGGGAGTTGCCATGTGCCCCAAACCCGTCTGTAATGGTCAATCCATGTTGCGACCCTGTAATCAGGAAGGCAGACGTCGTTTGCGCGAATTCAAGCAAGAAACTGAAGCCAAATCTCGTGCCGAAGGACGCAAGCTCCAAGAAGTCGGTACTGGCCCCGTATCTCCCATCAAGGGAAATTACGAGTCGGATGCATCCGTCACCCTTGAGGCGAACGTCGGTGCTGTCGCCGCTGATGCCAAAGCATTCTTTTACTTGGTGGACACTTCAGATCCGGAGGCTACACCTACCGAACTCGAGCTCCAGATTGACGAGACAGTGGTCGACGGAGTTGCTTCGGTAACGCTGAACGGTGTTTACGAGATCAGTGCTAGAGACGAAAATGGAAATGCCTATCCCTGGGAATGGTACGTCGAAGTTGACGGAGTCCAGATTGGCTCGAAGGCTACCTTTTACTACGGACCTGCCGTAGAAACACGTTCGGGAATCGCCGGTGTCGTCGCAGAGGGCGAATACCCCTACGGCGGACAGGTCCAACATGCTGCCGGACGCATTTACTTCCGTGCTCGGGATCCTCCTTTTGATGATGGAACACCAGGTGATCTTTGGGATTACGTCTGTTCTGGAACTGCCATCAAGGATAACAAGACGGGTCGTTCCATCGTTCTTACAGCTGGGCACTGCGTTTGGGAAGGTACGTTTAGTTTTCATTTTTCGTGCACCTGATTTTGGCTATTGTTTCGTGTTGGAATCCTCTTCTGATCTTTTCTCTTCCTTCCTTTCGTTCGCAACAGATCAATTCTCTGGAACTTTTGGATCGGAAGTTCTCTTCATTCCCAACCGCGACGAAAACACCGCGCTCGATGGAGTCGATCCTCACCGAGAGTGTGCCGAAGATCCCTGCGGTTGCTGGCACTTATCGGGAGGTATCATTCACGACAAATTTGCCGATCTGCCCTACCCTGAACGCCTGGCCTACGATTACGGATTTTATGTTGTCAAGGATGAGGGAAAGCACGAAGGAAACGTCTGCAACGGCAGTACTGCATTGGATATTGCAGTTCCCGAACTCGATTTTGTTTTGGGAGAAGTAGTGGAAGGAGAAAAGGGAGTTGGTCTGGGATACACCTACGATTTCAACCCCGATTTCCGATACTGTGCCGATACCTACACCCAAAAAGAGGTCCAAGCGGGTCAAGGATTGTTCACCTACTGGTTGCCTAACTGTGGATTGGGCTCCGGTGCATCGGGAGGTCCCTGGCTCAAAAACTTTGATACTACCACTGGATCTGGAAGTATCGTGTCTGTCAACTCTTGGTCCTTCAGCAGTGGAACGGGCATGGGTGGTCCTAAAATTGATCCTGCCGAGGGTCGTTGTTTGATGAACTTTGCTCGCGAAGTTGATGTCGATGTTCTCGAGGCCCAGGCAGAAGGAGAGCAAGGATCCTACGTCAATTGCGACCGACCTTGTATCAGTCCCGACGAAGCTGCCGGAAGAAGACTGCGAGGACTCCGAGAGGGACGGCAGCTTTGTGCTCACTAAGTTTTCTCCGGTCAGCGCCGATGTAAGAAGAAAAAAACACCCAATTCCACCACTCCTACGCCGACCGTAGGTAGGGTTGAGTGATCCTAATCATTTTTCATAAGACACACACAAGTAATGCATTAAAAAAAGAATATTGTGAATACTTATGTGTATTTTCATACTCTACGTCCTGCAGTGTTTAGTTTACTTTCGTTGATTAGTACCGAGGAAAGGATGCATCTACTTGTTTTCTCCATGCATCGAGTCCTCCTTGTATATTCTTAATCTTTCCAGTCGTTGTGTCGCTGTCAGTATTTATTGGTGTGGTAATTGTTGTTGACATAATATGATCCACTAACAACTTGGTGGCTTCGACAGAGGCAATGCCACGACGACACAAACAGTAGATAGGTTTCGTCCATCCGCCCGTCAATTCTTCAAGACGATCCAGATTGTCGGGCAACGATTCCAGTGGCACATTGATGGCGTGATCCAACGAACACAATTCGTACTGTTCCTTGACCCGAACATCCAACAAGATGTGATCATGATGATTACTAGTATGATTTTCTTGTCGTTGTGGTCGTTGCTGCAAAAGTTTGTAATACTCTGCAGGTGTTACTTGGTATGCATCCTCCAGTGATGTTGGTAGTGCATTTGCTTCGCAATACGATGCTGGTCCTCGCACCGATTGAAGGTCTCGGTCCGAGTCTTCCATGGACAAAATGGTTGGACTTTTACCACAAACTGGACAGTCAGATATGTGTTTCTTGTTGGTAGGTTTTTTCAGCGTCAAGAAGGAACACTGGAGAGCATCGTACACGAGGAGACGGTCATTCATGGGATTTCCAGTGTTGGTTAGTACCTTGAGAACTTCGAGGGATTGTAGGACTCCAATGAGACCAGGCACGGGTCCCAACACGCCATTGTCACTGCATGACTTGGACCCCGCAGTAATGTTCGGATTGGGATACAAACATCGATAGCACGATCCCTTTCCTGGTTCCCAGTTGAAGACGGAAAGCTGTCCTTCCGTACCAATAGCACTGCCAGATATCAAGGGCTTTCCAGCCAAGACGCAGGCATCGTTGATCAAGTATCTGGTGCGAGGATTGTCACTGGCATCGACGATACAATCGTGTTGTTGAACAAGATCGTAAGCATTGTCCTTGGTAAGCATGATGGGTAGAGGCCGACAGTCGATGGAAGGATTCAAAGCACGTACAGCTCTGGCAGCCGAAACGGCCTTGTTGGTGTTCATTGTAGTTGTAGTTGCAGTACCTCTGCCTGTACCTGTATCAACGTCAACGTCAACGTCAACGTCAACGCCAACATGGTCGTCCCGATGAATGATTTGACGGTGCAAATTGGATCGTTCTACCACATCAAAATCCAGAATGCTGAGGGTACCGATTCCGGCACCTGCCAAGTAGAGCAGAACAGTGGAACCAATGCCACCGGCACCCACCACCAAAACGGAAGAATTCAAAAGTTGGATCTGTCCCTGTACTCCAAATCCTTGACGTAATAACAGTTGACGGGAATAACGTTCAATGTGTTCCGGTGATAATTCCGTGACTTTAGAAGTTTTGTCATCGTTTGGAATGTTGTTATTGCTGACTCTGTTGCTGTCACTACCACCTGTGTGGTTGTTTGTATTCTGAGTACCCTCGACGGCTGCTGCTGCTGCTGCTGCTGCTGCAGCTTTTAGCTTTTCATTCTCTTGTCGCAGCAGAACAACTTCTTTTTCCAATTCATTTATCCGTGCCATTGAACTTTTGTTGTCGCTGCTGTTGCCGCCGCTGCTGCTTCTGCTTCTGTTCATGGTGCTTACTATAATTATTTTTACACGATTATTATTATTTTTTGATGTTTTGATGTTTTGATGTTTTGGCTCTTCATCATCGTCTGAACTTTTGGACTATTAGTCTAGCTAGTAGTAGCTAACTGGTAGCCTACCTCTTATTTACAAATTAAGCCCAGGTGGACAAGAGCAGTTTACCTTGTCTCCTATTAGGTGATATGATGGGACTCAGGAGTTAGGTCATACTCTATTAGGTCGTGTGCCTAGCCTGCTCTGTATACACACAGGACCACTAGTCTACCATCTACAATATTTACCATAATATCTATATTTAATCTAATATTCATGTAGTCTCCACACTAGCTTTTTACGTTTATCTTCTTGTTATTTTTTTTTAGCGTCACATGCATTCGTATTTTTTCATTATTTCAGGCGACTTGGATAGGGTTAGGGTCTAATCCTTATAGTTTTTCTGGTTGAAGTAAAATTTCATGGTCAAACAATCCGAAATAATAATAATCATGTGTCTGTCACGACGGAGCCGTATAATAATAATTATGCGCGTCGTTGTTCGAGCACACCAGCTCTATTTGACTTATCACAAAATAGAATAACTGGCATACACTACACTACAATACCAATACAATGTCATTGCTATAATTTTTGAAGACGTATTAAAAAATTATTGTTGGTGGCTTCTGGAATACTACTTATAAAAAGCTAACGAGGATTTTTTTTGCCACACGCACCACAAGCGCAAAAAAAAACGAACAGTAGGCGGTTGTGCAACCGGCAATGAATCATGAGAAAGATGCCTACAGTAGCTCGTGGTGAAAAATGCTGGCTGGTACCCCCACCCCAACACTAGGAACTTTGCAATACTACAAAACATTTTGCATGATCCTCTTGACAAATAGGTACAAGAGGAAGATGTGGAAATGAATCTGCAGAGAGCACAGGTAAAGAGTTTTTCGATACTTATGCAAAGATCTGGCCAACGTAGTGCAGACAAAAATTCAAAAACTGAGAGACTGCTGCTATTCTATTTTGTTGCAGGCAAGAGAAGTGAAACAATATGATGTATTAAAAAAAAGTAATACCCACACCCCTCCCCACTCATCGATTAACGTCGAAATTGTTTGAACGGATTGTTAGGATCCGCAAATAAATCTGGTTCTTCTTCCTCTTCTTCCGAATCATCATCATTGTAACTGCGCCTAGTATTATACATTCCTAGGCCTCCTCCTAATCCTAGACCAAGTCCTCCTCCTCCTCCTCCCAAGGTCGATTTTTGAGTCCCGGTTGATGGTGGTTTTGTTCCCAATAGCAAAGGATTCTTTTTAGCTTTGGTCGTACTATCATTTCCAGATGTTGTTGCTGTAGTTTTACTGTTGTTCTTGTTCTTGTTGATGTCACCATCAAAAAAGGTATCATCGTCTTGTTCGTCTCGTCCAAAATCTTGTCGTTGTAAACCACCTACATTTTGTAATTTAGAACCCAATGATCCCAATGAGGATGATACTCCGCTTCCTTCTTTTTTCAAAAAAGAAGAAGAATGTTTTGATGCTGCTGCTCTGCTGCTACGTCTTTTGGTTGTATTGTCATTCTCATGATTGTTGAGAGAAAGTTTGGCCAAAGAGGGATGATTGGTAATATCTGGGGTATAATTTTTCTTTTTTCCTTTTTCATCGGATGATGATTTACTGCGAGAAACTTTCTTTTTCTTCAGTTGTTTCTTAGCATTATCATTATCATCATCATTAGTGGTATCGTTATTATCGGATGAACCATCTTCATAGTTGGAAGATTTGGTTCGAGTTGGTTTCTTCTTCTTCTTCTTGGTCAACATTTCCTTTTTGTGCTGATGTTGTTGCTGCTGCTGCTCCTCATCATCATCATCATCATTCTCCATGTTCTTCTTCTTCTTCTTCTTCTCGTCGAATAATGATGATGGTATCGTTGTTTTGCGATGACTTTTATGATGATGATGACTTTTCCTGCTCCCGCGTTCAACCGAATCTTCTTCCGAACTGGATGACATTCTTACAGTATGTTGTTGTTGTTGTTTGTTCTTTTTATTATTACTAGTAGTAGTATTATAATCTCAATACTGAGAGAACTCAACTCAATTGGATGGAATGGAACACACTGAGCGGACGTCTTACTTTTAAATTCTTATTTTTTCTGCAATCTTCTAATCTTACTCGTCAGTAGTACCTGGTACTACTAGCTACAGGTAGTAGGTAAGCCTGGTACTATTAGTTACTCTAGAGTAGTACTCTAGCTATGGTACTAGCTAGATACCAGGTAGTACGACTCCTCACTAGCTAGTAAGCAAGACTACGTCGTACTCGAGTACTCCTCTTAATAATCACGTATTTGCCTCCTATTACTACTAGCTAGCTGCCTACTAGCTACTACCGAACTGTAGTACAGCTTAGTAACAGTGGACCAGTAGTAGTAGGGTCTACTAGCGTAGGCTAGTTGCCTTTTTAATAAAGAAACGAGAAGAAAAGACGATCTGAATGTTGTTGTTGGCTGCCACAGATAGTGATGCTAGTCTGACCTCCACCCGTCTAGCTTTAACCCTCCTTTGGCTACAGTGCAAGCAAAAGCAATGATAACAAGTTACTACTCGTACTCCGTTTTACTTAGCTAAGTAGCTAGTAGTAGTCTACTCGTCAGCAGGAGTACTACGTACGGACAGTACCACGTACTACTCCTGTATTAGCTAGAGTAGTATTCTATCTACTACTAGAGGCTACTAGACTACGAGTAGTACGGTACATATAGTAGTACTAGTAGAGAAGTAATTACAGTATTTATTATTTGTTGATTGTTTTATTACGAAACACGATCATTAACAGCTTAATACTAGCTACGGTAGACTAGTGGTGTAGTAGACAGGACTATAAGCTATAAAGATGATCTCCTTTATGAGATTGGGCGTACGTGTACGACGATCTGGTAGTGCTACTACCACTACTAGTAACAAAACAATACAGGTACAACAACAAGTACAAATGCAACTATGGAATGATGGATCTTGTCGATTCCATTCGAGTCAAACACCTCGGGGTCCTCAACCACGGAAAAGATTTTACAAACAAGTTGGTGTTACCGAAGTAAATCCTCCATGGGAAAATTTGGTCGACCATTTTCAAAAAAATAACGACAAAAATGACGATAAAAATGAAAATAATACAAATGCTGCTGCTGCTGCTGCTGCTGCTACTAGTAGTACGGTGTCTACTACTACTACGGTCGATAATCCAATCAGTGCGGGTGTAGATGGAACACAAAGTGCTTCTGGTATCAACACTTCTTTGTTACCTACATCTTTATCCCGCACGGAACAAATGCAATTGCTCAAGGAACGGTTAATTCCTCACTATAATAACAATTGTAATAACAATAGTAACAGTAATAGTGCTGTGACTACAACAACTGCTACTACACAACAACAACAGTGGTACAGTGTAACGTTGGATGGACGGATATTGCGGACACCGATTGGACAAATTTTAAGTGTCCCGTCCGATGTGTTGGCCTGGATGATTGCGGCAGAATGGGATGCTCAACATACGGTACTCCGACCCGTACAAATGCCTCTCATGACATTGGTCTGTACGACACTAGATCAAACGACCATGCACATGGATCATTATCGAACAACAGCCTTGAAATTCTTACCAACCGATACCGTACGTTTTGTTGTTGTGGTTGTTTCGTCTCTCATTTTTTTATAGAATTGAAAACTGTGGATTGTATTTTCATTACACTTTGTTGAAACTTGGACTCACAACATCCTGTCTCCTCCATGAAAAAATATTTGTTTCCTCCCTTCTTTTCACAACGACAAACAATTTTATACTCCATTTTTCCCCCGTTCCAGACATGTTTTTGGGCCGATCCTTTGGAAGATCGTGTCTTGCATCGACACCAACAAGATGCTTGGACAGAATTACACGATTTTATTTACAAACAATTTCAATACAAACCTGCTATTGCCATGGGAACACAGGAAGGTATGCTACTGTCACGTCGTCGTCATAGTAATAACACCACCACCACCAACAACAACAACAACAACAAGAATGAAACGACAGAATCGCAACAACAACCACAAGGAGGATTACCACATCCACCACAATTATATCAGGCAGCAAAAGATTGGACGTACAGTTTGGATGCTTGGACTTTAACGGCACTCAATGCAGTCGCATCGGAAACCAAATCATTTTTGTTGGCCTATGCTGTTCTGCATCCTTCGTCTCCTTTTTCATCTCTATCCGGACTACACGCATCAACAACGACTACTATTTCTAGTACTAATACTAGTAGTAGTGCTAGTTCCACTCCTGCTACTGTCGCTGCTACTGTTGATAAAAAGAAAATGGCAGACGCTGCCAACAAAGCCATTCGCGCTGCACGAGTCGAAGAAGAATTTCAGATTGAAGCATGGGGATTGGTAGAAGGACAACATGATTACGATCGATTGAATTGTTCCATCCAGGTTAGATCGTCCAAATTGCTGGCCAAGTGCATCCTAGAACATTCGTCCCTTACCTAAAATAAAAATATGATGTAATAATGAAATCGAACGAAATACGGTACATAGTACTAAATATAAACGAATGATAGCCGATAGTCAAAGTGTGTGTGTGTTGCGCATCGAAATAACAAATACAAGAAACAAAAAAGAACATCAAGACTAAAAGGACGGTGTGTTATAATGATCTAAATTCCGTAGTCTCTTTGCAAATCACAGTAGACTACTTGGATGCACTAAGAGTTTTTTCTTCTTTCGAGCAACGCTCTTGCTATTGTTGCAGACAAAAAGAGCGGTCAAAGGTTTTTATTTTTCACAAGCTGTTTTTGTTTTGTCAACAACTACGCAAAGTGATTCAATAGATATTTCCACAGGGGGAAGCATGCATAGTAGCATCCAAAAGCAAATGTCCAAGATAGCAAAGCAAAGGGCGTTCGCGGAGAAAATACCAAATAGTAATGAACACCAAACCGATCCAAGCACAGGACGTAGAAGTAGGCATAAATCAAACAAATGCCCAGTGCAACGGAAAAGTCGGCTTGTGTCAATTGTCTCGATGGACTTCCCCAGAGTCCGTTGATCGTGGTCCAAAGAATGTTGTACACGTGCATCTGTCTCCATAGGGGATTGCCAAAGAATCGACAAAAGGATTGTTTCATGGCAGGTGTTGTCATTTGAGCATAAATGGATGGTCCAATCACAGCATTCCAAATACCAAACGTCAGTGTTGCTTGTGCGAGCATTGGAAATCGTAATTGTTCGTTGATGCCATTCAGGTGAGGTGCAAACGGTGCCATGGCACATAGTCCGTGTCGTAGAGTGGTAAATGTCCAGGACCAAATAGTGTACATGCCCCACGACGTCCATCCCATACCAGTTTGAAGGATGTTGTACACTTGCAGAGACGTCCAAGCAAAGGCAACTACATTGTAATACCACTGTAAAGTGTAGGCTTGTGGAAGTTCGAACTGATCGGGAAAGGGTTCCTGCACGAATCCAATGTAGCATTCTCGACAGACCCACAGGGTCAATACTGCGAGATAAATTTGACAAGCCGGATGCCAAGGACCGACTCGAAATCGTTCGGGTACCCAGTCAAAGTATCCCTGGAAACTGCCATTGGGGACCAAAACCCAGGGTTTGCTGGGATTGAAGAAATCTCTCAAGAGAGATGTTTTAAGAAAATGTCTCAGGACAGCATCCTTATCGACGCGCTCAAAGGACGCTACAATATCGAATTCTTCTTCATCATCTTCAGTGTCGGAAGCAGAGAAGGAGGAAGAAGAAGACGAAATAACGGTCGAAGCTGTTTCGTTTCGTTTCAAAGCGTAGCGCTTTCTCGGGCCCCCATGATTCAAGTCCTCGTCCTTTTGAGAGGGTGTGGAAGGAATAGAAGTTACAATGCACATCTTCTCTGTCTGCTGGTCTGCTGATTTGCTGGTTATTGTGACTTGTCAAAAACAAACAAAAAGAACTATTTTATAATTAAAGAAACAAGACGGCTTTGCTTGTTCGAACCTGTTAAGAAGAGTAGGAGTATAATTTTGTTTTCCAATTTTCAACCCAGCGGCTTTGCAAAAAATCAATGTCTTTGGCATCCTGGATTGCACATCTAAATTTTTTACTTTGTCACCTTCTCTCAACCGACTGTGAAGGCTCGCCATTTATTGTGACGCTGCTAATTTGGAATTAGACTTGTAGCGACAAAGAAATTAGGCGAGGTCGCGCCAGCCAAGATTCGAAATGGTCACAAAGTTTTCGAATGTTCATTAGCGTTAATACTATCATGACGTCACAAACAAATTGGATACTCTTCTTCCTCCCTACCTCAATGATCGATTAGAACATCCATTCATAATATTATTATGTTCTTCTTTCCTCTTTGCTCTCATCCTGCAGTACTTTTATCTGTCTAGGAAACAAACAAACACCAAGATGAAGTTATCCGCCGCAACTTTCATGTTAATGATCGCTATGGGATCTGTGTCCACCGGCAATGCCTTCCAACCCATCAACCATAATATCCATATTGGAATTTCCACTTCATCCCAGCAGCTTTTTGCTAATTCACAAAACATTCGTGCAGCCATGGAAGCCTCAGAAAGGTATGGACCCACCTCTCCCGAAGCTAGGTTGGCATGGGAGACGGTAGAAGAAGTTGATGCCAATGATAATTCTCTGGCCTACTCGGGTAACGAAGAGCATCGATGGACCGACGAACAGCTCGCGGCAGCCAACGAAGAAATTTATAATGCACTCCAAATGGTTCAACAACGGACCGAGAATTTGCTGTACAATCAAAACATGATAAAAGATGTGTTAGCCCAAATGAGAGCCATTAAATTGATGAAACCCGAAGAGACAACGGCACCTTATAATCCCGAATTGCAGAATGCCCTGGTCAAGGCGAGAGCGATCAGTTACCAGTACGGAAATTCGTCAGAGGAAGCAAAAATGGCTTGGGAGGAAGTGGAAGAAATTGCGTCCGCGGGATTGCAAAATGCCATGGGCAACGGCTATTGGGAGTGCAATATCTACTCGGCGGAGGAAGCGTGCAAGGCATTGGACGAATTAGATCGAGTTTTGCACTGCAAACTCGTGACTCTCTGCTTACGTAATGATCGAAATTACTACGAGTAGATACTAAGGCAATCGATAACAGAATCATTCGGCAGCTAACAAGTTAGCAACACTTTGGAATATATCGTAAAAAAATTAAAAGTGCGCTAAATCAGTATGGTAGTTGCGACATCCATTTCTTTGGCCTCTTCTGTCTCCTCGACTTCCACGGGAATGCTCAGTGGCGCCTGTATTCCAAGATCGTCAAAGACAATTCCAAGGATGCGTTTGCGAGCCACAGAATCACTGCTCAAATGATTCAATGTCAAGGCCACCACGACCTCTTCTTCTGGCAGTGCAAGAACAAGACTTCCACCCAGACCGGCGTGTCCAATCGACATTCCTGCTTCTCCATTGGACAGAGTAAACTCGTGCAATTGGAAGCCAAGCCCGAATTGAGCCTGAGCGTCATTGAGCATGGCTGATTCTTGTTTGGACTTGTCGCCGTCGTCGTCATCCTTCTCCTTTTCTTTACCAGTAGTTGTGCGACTGGGTGTACGGGCCAATTCCAGAATCTCACGAGAAAGCAAAGGTTCACTGTCGTCGTCTCTGCTGCTGCTGCTACTGCTGCTACGAATGACAGCGTCAAAGACCTCTGCCAGGGCTTGAGCACTGGCATGACCATTCGCCGAAGGCAACTTTGCCTCTCGTACCTTTCTCATGTTGAAAACCGAAGGGTTCATTAGCTGCTGCAAACCACGGTATTTTTCTAGCACTTTCTTTGCTTTTTTTCGTGTTTCCTCTTCTGAGTCTTCTTCGTCATCCTTTGCTGGTTCATCTTTGTCGTCCTTGAATGATTCTTGTTGTGACCGAGGCTGAGGCTTACTCATTTCTTCTGATCCAGCCATCTTCTTTTCCGCTTGACGACGGTCGACCGACAACACTGCCAAATCTTTGTGATTATCCACATCCTTGGATATTCCGGCTAAGAATAGACCACGTCGAATGTTTTCTTCACCCGGGAAGTTGTCTTTATTGTATGGCAGTACGTGATCCAACCATTCTTCGTACGGTTTACCGGTCACAGCCTCGATGAGCCCACCCACAAGCCAAGCGTACGACAAAGCGTGGTACTGTGTCTCGCAGCCTGGTTCGTGGCTGGACAAGGCTTCCGTGGCAATAAAATTGGTCATTTTATCCCAATTCAGCAAAGTGTCCAAGGTCGCATCTTCTGGGTAAACATTCGCCAATCCTGCCTGATGTGTCAGCAAATGACGGACTGTCACATTGGGTTTCGATGCAAAGGCCGGCCAGTACTTGACGACGGGATCATCAAGACTCTCGATGCGTCCCTCCTGTACTAGTCTCAGTAAGCCAATGGCGAGAACTCCTTTGGATACGGAAAAGATATTGAAGAGGGTATTAGGTGTTACGGGTCGGGGATTTGCCGTTCCCATGGTCCCCGCGGCTATGTTGGCAACTTCCTTGCCATGCTTCATGACACAAATCTGTAATCCGACCATGTGGCCTTCTTGATCAATCTTTTCTAGAGCACGGATCAGACGCTTCTGCAGTGGGGTATCTACAAGAACAGCCGAAGGGTGCACTGTGCCTGTTGCATGGTCTTCTTGAGGGACAGATGCCCGCAGGGTTTCTCTGGCGGCCAAGGCCATGGTCTGCAGGTACGGATAACTCACATCTAGTCGCGAACACATACCACGCAACATGGCCGAGACACGCCCAAAAAAGACCAATTCGGAAGGCCAAGCCTCGACGGGATTGCGGAGTTTTTGTCCTTTTTTCAATCCCGCGTCGGCACGTTTGGCTTCCATGCGCTGTTGATAGTTTTGATTCTTGAGTTTGGAAACCTGCCGGACTTGCGATTGTGGTACCGTATCACTGAATCCCCGTTGCATACCGGCCATGTCAGCGAATGGATCGTGTCGATTCATTTTTAAACCCATTTCATCAAAACTTTGCAATAGGGCATCGACGTCATTCTCGTAGGATGAGTGCATCAACCTTGCAAAGGCAAGTTTCATGTGCGGATCAAGACGTTTGGTAAGTCCAAAATCAAGCAATACGGGTACTGAGGCATCGTCATTGATACCGTCTTTTGCTGCTGCTGCTGTCGATACCAGAATGTTACCCATGTGTGGATCGGCGTTGAATACACCACCAACGTGCATTTGTACTGCCCAGGCAGCACACACTCGTTCCAGCAAAAGTTCTCGATCAACGTTGTATTCTTCAAGTTTTTGAGTATCTCTAACTGGAAAGCCATCACAATAATCCATGACCAAGATACGCTCGGTAACCAGTCCCGGTACAATGTTGGGTACAATTGCTGTAATATTGGACGCTTTTAACAAAGATTGAACTTCTTTCATATTCTCAGCTTCCATACGAAAATCCAATTCCTTTCGTACTTCTTGATTGTATTCCCGAATGACTGGACCAAAATCCAAATCAGGATCCGTCTTGGCTAGCAAGTTCAAAATAATGCGTAAATTGTCCATATCTTGCAACATGAGTGCTGCTACACCCCGATGTTGTACCTTGATAACGACATCGTGTGGTGATTGATTGCCATCATTATTATTGTCTATATCATTCGCCGCCACCGCTGCAGCAGATGATATTGCGCTTCTCTTCAGCTTTGCACGATGAACTTGTGCTAAACTTGCCGTAGACAATGGTACTGGATCAATGCTTTCAAATTGTTCGAGCACTGTTTGTTCATTAACATCAACATCAACACCAATACCATTGCTACCTAATTCTTCGATGATGGTTTGTAATGTATCGTTCCATGATTTTGGTGGCATTGAATCTTGTAGTTCACTGAGTGTTTCCAGATATTCGGGTGGCATAATATCAGCACGTGTGCTTAAGTATTGTCCAACTTTGACCCAAAAACCTTCCAAATGACGAATTTGATGTAATAATCGTTTGGAATTGCGTGCATGAATTTGACTCCACAATTCTTGTATTTCAGGATGCTCATCACTTTTACTACTACTACTACTATCAGAATTATTTAAATCTAATTGCAAACGTTTCTTGAGACGTCGAACTTGAAATTGTCCTATGATTTTGTATTCAATAAATACTTGTAGTGCGACACGAAAGACAGTCAATCGACGCCATTGCTTTTCGATAAAAGATGGATCTCGTGGTTGTGGTCGTTGTTGTTGTTGTTGTCGTGTTTGTGCTTGTTGAATGTCCATGGTACTCATCATCGTCGTTGGCTGCGATGCACGTATGAGTTCTTTATTGGATGGATTCATGTTGTTGTTTTTGTTTTTCTTGTTGTGGTTATTCTGTACTAGAGTGTTCTTACTACTTGACGCAGTCGTAGTAGGTGATGTGTGTGTAGAAGATGTTTTCGTCGTCGTTGGTTTGGTCGTGAACGACGAGGCCACAACAACGGCACTTCCAGTAAAGATACAAATACAAAGTATGGAACTGATCAGGAAGGACTGTCTTGACATTCTCTCTTCGTTCTCGTCTTGTTTGTCTTGTTCGTTGTGTTGAAGGGCGTTACTCGATAGTAGTAGTAGTAGTAGAAGTAGTGATGGAAACAAAATCAGAATAAAAGTCCAATTGTTGGTAGACAGGATTTTGGTTGCTTCTTTGTCGGATAACAACATGTACTCGTACAAAACGCTTCTTGTTATAAAGGAGTTACGTGAGTATATATTGTTCAGCTCAAGATTGCCTACTAATAGCATCCATGATGAGTGCTTGTGAATCAACCTTGCAAGGTGGAAAGAAGAAGATGAATATGAATGAAGAAATGTTGATGAATTGCTTACTATTAGATCGGTTTGATGACTCATTCATCTTTATTCTTCATAAGATCTTTTTTAGAAATTATTATTAAGAAAATGCCCGAGTCCTGGTGCGTTATTACTGTAAAATGGGACTGAATGGGCAGCATGCATGAATGAGAATGGTGACATAAGAAGAGTTTCATAGATCGCACATATGTTCGTTGGATTTCCATCAGACATCGTTACAGTCATAACATCAAATCGGAATGACCATCATGTCATGACCCAACACTTCTTGCTTGAGACGCTCCCTGTTTGTAGTACAATCATACCTGGTAACTACAGCAGCTGTGTGGTACCAGATACTACAGTAGCTACATAGTGGTAAAACCACTACTTCTTTTACTATTACTAGTAGTACTAGTAGTACGTACTACTACTCTAGTAGTGATAGTAGTCTACTAGCTAGTACTCTAGCCTACTACGTACCAGTAGTACATCAAAAAGTACGAATAGAAACATTAAAAAAAATATTAATGAGTAAGACTAGTAGACTAGTAGCTGAGTAGAGTAGTAGAGTAGTAGAGTCCGACAACAAGCTACAGCATAAGATACAAACAATAAAGCGACAACAGAAGCAAGAATAACAGCAACAGCAGCAACAACAATAACAAATAATAATAGTAACAGTTCAGAAATGCCACCAACGGACACTGCCGTTCCTGGTCAAAAGCCAGCCCGAAGCAACAGTCGTAAGCGCATTCGACGACCAACACCAACGACGGTCAACAACACTGCCACCAGCAGCAGCAGCAGCAGCAGCAGCAGCAGCAACAACAACAACATTTCTCGTGCTCAACAAATACATGCCTATTATGATCTGAAACATCATTCTCCTGCTCTCAGGGCAGCAAGGATGACTCGGACGAAACGATTAAATGCTGCTCGATGGGCTGCTGCACAGGCTGCTATTCCGGTCCAGTGGCGCGCCTTTATGGTTATTGCTCGTGTACTGATCATGAGTCTCGTACTGTTCATCATGTTCAAAATTATGCTAAAAGAAAAACAACTGTTGGCCGTGAAGAATGCATTGACGCTCAAGGGCGGCAGCGGCAGCAGTGTCATGATGGAACAAAAAATGGATTGGAAAACATTTCAGCATGCGTACGAAACAAGATTTCAACGACCAACACCATCGGGATATCAGCAGTGGCTCAAATTTGCACAATCAGAAGCATGCGAACCATTTAAATTGTACAATGCGATTGAACGTGATTTACTGCCCTTTCGGTATCGTCAACAACAACAACAACAACAAGTTGACGAAAACAACAACAACAACAACAATAATAATAAATTGTGGAAATGGAATCAATTACAGGACATGGCTACCAATTATACCAAAGGTGCTTACCTGTTGGTGGAAATTCAAAATCATCAAATAACGATTGTACGGGAAGATTTGACCGAATGGTACGCACAACATCCGTTGCAGCCCAAGCCCAATAGTTGGAGAGCCTACATGGAGGCACGAAAACTAAAATTCAATTTACAGTGGCTGTTTGATCCGATCATCCATCATGAACCACCACTGCACTTGCGGTTCGTCATTAATTTACACCATCAACCACGTCTACCAAAAACAATAACACCACCGTCAGCGTCAGCACCAGTGGTTCCCATATTTTCCTTTCATCACGATGCTCGTCATACGGACAATGATCCCGTACATCCTGGGCAGATGGCATTACAAATTTCCAACAAGAATCGGAATGGGATTATTGATCCACGTGACAGCAGTACTGCACCACCCAAAGATTTGTTGTTGCCACACCTGTACGTATCGGGTGGACGGATGGGCGCTGCCGGAATGACGTCTAGTCCAAGCATTGGTGGGTTCTGGTTCTGGCCTTTCTTTCGACAAGGCAAACCGTGGAAACATCGCAAACCCACCATTGTATGGAGAGGATCAACATTAGGAAATTATCACCATGCTGTTCATAGCAACAACAACAACAAGAACAACAACAACAACAACAATAGTGCTACCTATAATAGCAAGACCGCAGTGGATGACTTTTTTACTGGACCACGATTCGAAATGATGAACAAATGGGCCAACATTAACAACAACAATAAGAACGTTCATCCCATTGCCGACAACGTAAATGTAAATGTCGATTTTGCGTTCACGAAACTCATTCTTCCCAATCATATTGACAAGATGCATCCAACAATCCGGAACCAAATTGAACAAAGAGCCTACGATACCTACCGATTCGATAAGCCATTCCGTTATGGCACTCTCCAACAGTATCAATACCTGATGGATGTAGATAGCAACGGTACGTACACACATTTTATTCTTATCTGTTTTAAATACATGTTGCCAACCAATCAGTGGATGGATTGGGTGTGTGTGTGTGTGTGTCAAGTGCTTTAAAATTTGAAACCAAACTTGTGTTTTGTTTTTCTGGCACTCACACACACGCACGCACGCACACGCACACACGTACATTTTTATTACTACCACCATTGTTATTTATTTGAGCAGCGTTTTCGGTACGATTTTCGGCGCTGTTGCGATCAGGATCGCTGGTTTTCAAATCGACGAGATATCGGGAATGGTACAGTGAACGACTTCGAGCGTGGAAGGATTATATTCCCGTCAATCACGATACGAGTGGATTGGCCGATAAGCTGCAGTGGGCCAGTACTCAAGAACCGGAATTTATTGAACATATTATTCAAAACGGACGAGCCACCGTCGAACGACACATACGACCGGAGGATATGCAATGTTACACGTACCGAATGATGTTGGAATATATGCAACTATTTGATCCTGCTTCGTTTCACTCATAAACACTGGCATACGTATAGGCATCATGACGAAAGTTTTCATATTATGACGAAAGAAAGGTTGAAGAGGGCGACAGACATTTTGGGAAACGCGAGGGTATACAGAGCTACAATTTATAGTATGCTCTGTGGGCTGCGTCCGATTTTAAAGTTTAGGAAAACAGGTTTTGAGCAGCCATTTGAAAGAAATGCAGAAAAAGGAACCCTGGAATGGAAACGAAATTTTTAGTATTGTTGGGGTGGGGTGGGCTGCGGTGAGGTGAGGTGCCTGGCATCATTTGTTACGAGTTTTTTATGATTGGCATTTCCTACGACTTTTATGTGAAAAGTAGTTAATCTTACCTAGTCTGAAAAATTTGTAGTGTGTGTATGAATACCTTTATCTTATTATTATACAGAGCGTTGCAAAGTTTTGCTTTAAAGTCGCAATGTTCCAATCGAATGGAGTCTGTCTTTCTTTCTAGTCGACATTTTCCTGCCTTTCACTACGCTTGAAGTTACTTGAGTACTACTGAAACGCCAGGGGAGGTAGCGAGGAACCATCGGCGCTTTGTTGCATCTTGCGCATAGATGCAATGCCTAATGGAACCCGGGACGTGTCCGTATATTGGGACATTTCCGAAAAGGGCGTCGTATCGTATCCTGCATCACCATCAATTCCTCGTTCGGGCGTCGAGTGAATTCCCAATCCAGCTGTGCGCATTCGTTGTCTTTGTTGTTCTTCGTATTCCTCACTAGCGGAAGCACCTAAGATACCACTGGGATTGGTAGCAGCACAATCATCGGCATCTCCTGAATCTGCGACATCAATACCGGATTCTTCATCGGGCGTCTCGCTTTCCGCATCACTGCTGTAGGTCCGATGCTGTTGTTTGATCCAGAATATTTGATCTTGTAGTCGTTGGCGTAAATCACGCCATCCACCGACGACGTACAGAAGTACAACGGACATGAACACCAACGCTGCACCCAGAATAGAACAAGCAATAATGAGGATCATATTGGCTTCTTTCAAGGCATTGCTGCCCTCACTACTATTCGTAGTTTCGTACAGCATGGTTGTTACAGGTCTGGTTTGGTCGTCGTCCATGGATCGAAACTTGAGTGAAATCGAAGATGTCATACCACCCAAAATAGTATCCATATCATCTGCCAACGTTTGTTCCAGTTGTTCCTGTTGTGCAAATTGTGTCAAGACAGATGCCATGTCCTCAATGGCACCAATGTCCTTGTTTTCGACGTACAAGATATCGACAACGGCTCTCATTGTAAACTCATTTTTGCTGCTGTTGTTATTGTTGGCGTTGTTGGTTTTGACCACATTCTGGACCTGCGTATCAACTGTCAAAACATTCTGATCTGCCAACAATCCGACATCTGATTCGCTTTCCTGTCGGAGTGTCGTGTACAGCAGAACGGACATTGCATCTTCCAGGGCGTTGACGTCTCCCAGATTGAGCGTATCGATACCAGCGGCGGTCCAATCCATTTCCATAATGGCTGACGATGAAAAGAACTACTCGTAGTAATCAAGAAAAGACGATGTGAGTGGATGTTGGAATATGATAGTCATGTTTATGATGATAACGAATGACGATCACGACGTGTGAACGGAAAATTAGAACGCCCGTTTGCACTATTAAAAATTAAAACGCTGAAAACTAAAAACACTTACCCGTTCTCGCTCATCAGCAAAAGCGGACGAAACCAATAATAATGACGCGCCAAAGAGGCAAACAATTGCAGAAGTGAAAGAAAACATGATAGTTTAGTTGTAGATGCTTGTTTTGCTTTGGCTTTGTTAAGTTGTCTGTTGTCTGTATATTTTCGCAAGGTGAAAAATAATACTAATATGTGTGAATGCCACGTCCATCAAATTTCCAAGAAAATGTGAGCCCATATGTCAGTTATTAATATCGTACGAAGTGAGATGAAAACGTTACTCAACGTCTTATCATGATGATTGAACCATGTTTTATATTTAGCTGTATTTTGTTGTCAGTTGCAATCTGTTGAAATCACCTATGTACCATCTTTTGTTTCATTTAGACCTTGAGTAGCCTACTAGTTTCAGCTACTCCCTACTAGTAGCTAGAAGTACTACTACTAGCTAGCCTAGTAGTAGTACTACTAGTACTTAGAACTACTCTATTACATAGTAGGAGTACTCTAGACGAAGTGTACTAGACTACTCGAGTATGCAGTACACAAAAATCATACTGGTAAAGAAATCTTTGGGCGCGGTTCCATTTATTTTTTTTGCTTTAACAAGAAGGTGACCATCAAGACTTCTTTGACTGGATGGTTCTACTACTACTAGTAGACTAGTACGATGGTGTGTGTTCTTGCCAATCTCGCGGCTGTAAACTACACTACGCTACTTCTGTACTGGTACGAAGGAAAATAACTTGGCTTGGTTTTGTTCGTGACAAAATGAATAAACAATCAATAATCAAAATACCAATTGTATGATCAGCAGCAACTCCTTAGAAACAAGAAACAATGCCAAAAATGAAACAACTTTTCGTTCCCTACTTACTGCTGATTACAGCACTTTTCCTTTTGACATTCAACGGTGGTTGTTTCTCAATGGCAGCCGCCACAACGGAGGATTTACAGTCCAACACCAACACCAACACCAATAACATCGAACGCAGCAGTCAGAATCGCCTTCCAAGAGATCTTCGTTTCTTTTCTTACTTTGCTTCGCACTTGAACAGGCATCGTGATCACGATTCGAATCACGATTGTATTAAAATTTCTCCCAATGACGAGGGATTACAACAAGCCGACTGTTCTATGGGTGTAATAGAAGAAGAAGAAGAAGAAGAAAAAGCGGCGGTGGCAGCAGAGCGAGCGGCGCCGCAGGGCAAAGATAATATTAGTAGCTAAGTGATTCAATGCTTGCAATTCCTGTTGATTTATATATAAATGTGACAAATATGAGGTTGGGAAAAAAACGAAAAGAAGGGTCGCCTTGCACTGTCTACTGCTTTTGAGCATCAAGACAGTGGTCCCGACGTCCCGACCTACATAACCACAACAACAAGAGAACAATAGATTTGTCATGTGTAGAATCATAAATGGCATGATATGCAGCAACCATGCTGTAGCCACCAAACCACTAGTGAAGATTTAGCATCATTCCATATCAATAACGTCTGTGATACAACCTGGCCGTGCGTGGAACAGAATGGTGGGGAGGGAAACGGCATTTGTTTTTATTGGAATTTAAAAAATCTAAGCTTGTATATTATTATGTTCAGCTATTTGCCAACAGTAAACCCGCCCGGGACCATGGCACTGGCAGATCCAAAGAATTCTTCCACAGCTCGGGGATCGCGAAGCATCAGCAACGAAGCTAGCCGAGCAATAACTAGCTTGTAACCGTAGACAATACGATTGCGCTCTTCGGTCGACTGCGTTTCGAACAAAAATTCGTCGTCTTGTGCCTCCACCACAAAGGACTTGCGAGCATCGGGAAATGGATGAAGCGTTCGATCAATCTTTTCCGGAATACGGATTCGGCAAACATCCAAGAGGTCGACCTGGTCGGGTTCTGCCTTGGAAACGTTCAGTTTGTTAGAGCCCAAATCGTTTTCGCTAGCCACATTCCAGCTAAGTCGGGGAAGAAGGAAGGAACCATCGACCAAATAAACACCAGACTCAATCCAGAGGTTAACACACTGTGGGGGACGATTGGGACAATCAGCAGTTTGCGTCGGATGCCAAATGACGGTAAGACGCTCGTTTCGCATCACCTAGAGAAGAATACGATAAAAATGAATCGAAAATGTTAGATTTTGACACCATCTAAGAAAATGACATTTTCTTTAACCCACCACCAAACAAGCGATAACTTACCTGAACCAGCTGAATAATCAGATCTTCATCGAGTTTCCGCAGCCTCCTACTTAACGTTATATTCTCAAAGCCAACTCCACTCAAAACAGGGCGGTGAATCTGATGTTTCTTCTTTTCTTCCACGGCATTGCGACGATTAGCACAGGCCCGACGAACACCACCCCTGGTTCGGGGTCGCATGTCGTCGGGATCGCTGTCATAAAAGACAGCATCATTATCCGCTTCTGGCTGCTCGCCCAATACCGCTATACTACCCATGACTCGTTCCATCAGAGCCGGGGGAGTTTGCAACATGCTAGAAGAGCGCTCTTGCTCTTGCCTTGTCCGTCCATTGCCGGCGTCGTCAAAGGATTTAGTCGTCTGGAGGTAGGGCATCTTTTCTTTCAATCGTTTCGAGGCCGCTGCGAATGTCATTTCATTTCGAAGTGATTGCAGTCGCAGAGCCTGAGCATTCGACACAGAAGCCCGATTCTGGATGCGATTTACTTTAGCATACTTGCGATTCTGTGTCGCAGTCTTGGAAGCACTGGCATTCCAAACGTTTCCAAAAGCGCCAATTCCAGCAGTAGCCGATGTAGCATCCCCGAGAACGCCTGTAACGTATTCTTGAACTTGCGCCCGTTCAGCTTCGGTATTTCCCGTGCAACAAATGTTGACATGGTTCAAGGGAAAGGCGGATTCTGGTTGATCGAAAATGCCCGTACAAGTTTCAGCAAAATCTTTGAGGGCCAGGGTACAAATGTCATCGGTGCACCAAGCCATCGCCTGCTGTTGCGGATTGGGTCCAACGCCATCTGCGGCCGATGCTAGATTGCAGCAAATGGCGTTATTCTCTTGAAGATCCGAGGAATTGCCTCCGCGATGACGATGGTGAAGACGATGATTTTCACGAGTGGGTGAAAGATGAATTTTATCGGATACGGGTAACCCTTGATGATTAATTTCAAAGCTCAAATCATCAGGAATATCAATATCGTGACATAGTTCAATTTCCGTCACCGGTTGATTAGGATGAGTACTGTTCAAAATCCTAATGCTTCCCGGATCGTCAGCATTATCACGCTGTTCCGTCTCATGTTCGCGTTCGTTATCTACAACAACAATTGGACTACTGACGGTGGTACCAGGCGTGGAGGGAGATGATGCATTTTTGGACGATTCAGATCGAGCCTTGAATTCATTTCCCGAGTGTCGCCGCTGACCGCGTGATAATGGTGCTCGTCGTGATGACAAAGGTGAGGAAAAAGTATGATGATTAGGAATGGTGGCGTCGTCGTCTTCTGTTCCTACTGCCGGTTGCAAATGACGTTGTCGAAGGGGTCGATTGCCTTTGCATGTTGACTGTGATGATTGCACTCGCCGTCCTTTGTTTGAACTTTTTGATCTTGTCGGCAATCCTGCCACCAAACTTATTTCCGTTCCTACGTGTTGATCCTCATTTTGGGCATAGAATTCCTTTAGCGGGTGAATTTTAGTAGTTTTCCGGGGACTCAGAGAGCATTCGGAGGACTCGACGATGGATGGCGCTGTGCCACTATTGTTATGTACTCGATCGAGCACTACCATGAGAGTCGAAACGAGTGCTTCTCGTTCAATGCCCGAATTGGCTTGAAAGTCGAAATAGGTTTCCTCAGGATACTGTTCCGACAGCTTGACCACAATGCTGAAGCACATCATGGGATGTATATGATCGTACATGGGATGATTCAAAACACTTTGATTACTGCTCCTGATACTGCCGCTTACTTTTGTGTTGCGATTGTTGGATGTTTTTCCAATTTCCAATCGAAAAATAGCCTTGACCGGAAACTTGATACTGGTAGTAGTTGTTGATGTGTCGTTATTGTCCTGTAAATCTTGATGTTGCCTCAGTAAAGAAATCTGTGGACTATATCGAATTACGAGACTGCTCCTATCCTGAAGGAGCATCAGTGAGGCCCGTTTCCCCTCTGGGTGGACACCATTGTGAATGGTCACGCGAAATCCTGATTCCAGCCGTTTCAAAAGAGTTTCCAGTGTCTTCATGTTGGAAAAGGATGAAATTCCCACCCTATCTTTGGAGGAAGCAACTGGGCAGTTATTGCTGTTAGTAGCTGCCGTAGAATTTCCTGTATTCAGATTGATGTAGGAGTCACTACGGGATTCTGCCGTTGAGGAAATTTGCATCTTTTGAAACTGTTGGTGTATGCTTCTGGACTGTTTTTCCGTTTGCTGCTTCACTTGCTCTTGTTGGGCGGCGGTTCGAAGAGAAGGACGTTCCCGGCGAGAATGCGAACGAGATCGAGATCGGGGGTTGACACTGTCATTGGTGGATGTGGCGGCTTGTGATGGTCGCCTCGTTTTGGATAGCTTCGCAAAGGAGTGCGTGCTCATGCCCTTGCTGCTACTTTTCTCATTGTCATGACTATTTCGTCGAGTTCCATTTAAACTACTTTTAGCAGCGTCTGCTTTGTAGCAGGTAGTACTGCTACCACTCATACGCTGAGGCTTTCCGGGTTGTTGGGTCAAGCGAGAGACAGTAGGAGAAACGTTGGAGCAGTCCAAGCCCACCATAACATCTTCAGGCTGTTCATGAACTTGTTGTTCTATTGTCCCACCACAAAAGTTCATCATAGCTACGCTAAGAAAACTTCTTCTTCTGTGGTTTGCAATGCTCTTGCTATCAGCTGCTGCACTCCTCTTCTGGCGTGTTGTTCGATGTTCGATGAATGATTAAGTGTCGACAAAAGTTGGTCTACTTAAAAAGTGAGGATCCCATCGCCGTTCTTGTAAATGAAGTATTCGCTCACGTAGATAAAGGGTATGTTCCCGGAATGTTCTGTAAATACTAAATCTCTAAATCGCCGACAACTCTAAGTACCCAGGTAAAACCTTAGTAAAGAAGCTTAGGGAGAGAGATAGAAACGTAGGAGGTGAGTGGAGCCCGAGGCACGCAAAGCCTTCTTCTGTAGTAGAGTACTCTAGTCCACTAGTACTCAGTAGCTAGTAGGCGCCAATTAGTAGTCTAGTACTCCGAGAACTAATTATTACGAGTATTACTGGAGTAGTAAGAATGCAAAGACAAGCAACAGATGCCTCATTACGAATACTACTAGCTAGATTACCAGAGCTACTCCGGAGTAATCGTACTAGTACTGGCTAGCTCCAACTAGCTAAGGGCAAACAAAAATGCTTCTTTCAAATACTGCTGTCACCTCGTAGAGTTCGTCATTACTTGATTCGAGATCATCGAAGAGCGCAACGAAGGCCGGGAACTTAAACTCTCTTTCATTCTCATCACAACGTGTCTTTTGCGATTTGCGACAACGGTTGCGAAGTGCAATGGTATGATTTTCTACTTGTAGTAGGCACAATGTATTTGTTACTGCAGTCAACCCCTCGTGCTCCAGACCCGGCCGAGGAGAAGCTGCCTTCATTGCACACAAGGACGAGAAATATAGTGCAATATTACAAATATGTATAAACGGTATTACTATAAAATACTTCCATGATCTACCAAACGGCTGCCATGCTTGTGTCTTGAGTGGCAATCACATCAAATACACAAGCCTTGTGGTCAGAAGGGTTTGAAAGATGAGCGCATGCTCTCTCGGCATCCTCCATGGGAATACCAGTGGCAAGACGGCGCTGGCGCAGTTTCTTGGCTGCCACAGTTGTAGAAGGCATAGCACACTTCTGGCCTGCTGGAACCACCCAAGGTTCATCATAGGTGTGGAACAGCTTGGGCTCCTCAGCGCGGACTTGCCATTCCTGACCGTAGGCATTGACATCTTCAATGAATGTCTCACCATCACGTCCAACCCGAAGTCCATCAGGGAATCGTCCCAAGATACCATGGGATCCAGCAAAATGGTGGCTTCCATCAGCATTGAGCTCAACTTTAACAAAGTCATGGTATGTCTTGATCATGATCTTCTGACTGCGGCCTTCCAGATAGATGTGGGCCTCGCGGTTGGGACCATTCTGCTTGTAGCGGACTACAAGTCCAGCAAAGTGGGTACGGTGCCACTCTTTTTCTTCTAGGGCATCATTGGCTTTTCCATTCAAAAAGAACCATTCATCCTTTGATCCTCCTCCAATTTCCAGGACTTCACTCCCAATTTGAATGGCAGCAGACTCAACATACGACCACCATGTTTCAATCTTGGTTCGGATGTGGACAGTCATGCCAACTCCATCAAGGAAGTCAGGATTGTCCAGAAGAACCAAATCACATCCTCCATGGAAGTCAAACATTTCTCCACCGTGAGTCTTGAAGTGAGGATCACCCTTGGTACCTGGTGGAGATGAAGTAGTGTATGTCTCATCAGGTACTGATGGCTTGTTGGTTGGAGGAGCAGTGGGCTTGTTGGTAGGACCAGGAGTAGGCTTGTTGGTAGGACCAGGAGTAGGCTTGTTGGTAGGACCAGGAGTAGGCTTGTTGGTAGGACCAGGAGTAGGCTTGTTGGTAGGAGCAGGGGTAGGCTTGTTGGTTGGACCAGGGGTAGGCCTGTTGGTAGGACGGAGAGTAGGCCTGTTGGTAGGAGGTGCAGTCTTCACATTGGTGGGTGCTGGAGTAACCGTCTTGACAATGGGGTCTTCCTTGCATGTGCACATACCCTCAATCGATGAAAGCTCAACTTCTCCCATGAGAACTTGGTTTGTGATGGTTGTGCCACTATCAGCAATGAACAAAAGTGGGACAAGTGCATTGGGGTTCATACAGTCAGGAGTCCATCCATTGCCTTGATCGATGGCCATCTTAGCCAATCCTTGAGAAATGCAGTCAGTGCGACCTCCACCATTGTAGTAGCTGTGAATGGAATCTCCAACTTTAATATCATCAATCACATACCAAAGAGCTACTTGGTACTCATTCCAGTCAATCTTGCCAGCACAACCCTTACCATCATTATACTCATCTCCAACATTAACATTGTTCATGAGCCATCCAAGGTTGGGGAGCAGGGCAGGGAAGTCAACAGCACTGGATGTTCCACCTCCATAGATAGAAACCACAGCTGGATCAAATGCAGAGAAGACATCCATATTGAATGTACTGCCCCAAATACTGCGGCTATAGTCAACACACCATGCTGGGATAGAGATGGATCCACCTTCAGGAGCATAAGGAGGTCTGCTGACAATTAAATCAAAATGGGATTGATCATTGGTAATCTCCACTCTAACAGGCAACTCAGTGATACTCTTGGCAGCATTGTGGTTGACAACAAAGCTAGAGCCATCAGGACATTCATTAATAGTTCGTACTTCAGGTTCGCATTCACACATGCCCTCAATGGAAGCAAGCTCAACTTCTCCCATGAGAACTTGGTTAGTAATGGTTGTGCCACTATCAGCAATGAATAACAATGGGACAAGTTCACCTGCTTTGCTGCAGTCTGGTTTCCAGGCATTACCCTGCTCAATTGCCATCTTAGCAAGCCCTTGTGAGATACAGTCTTGCCGATTATTGGCATTGTAGTAGCTATGGATAGAATCCCCAACTTGAACATCATCAATCACATACCACAGAGCAACTTGATACTCATTCCAATCAATGACACCACGACAGCCTTTGTTATCATCATACATGTCACCAATGTCAATGTGATTCATCAACCATCCAAGATTGGGCAGAAGATCAGGGAAGTCAACAGCACTAGATGATCCACCTCCATATAGTGAAATGATATCAGGATCAAATGCAGAGAAGATATCCATATTAAATGTACTGCCCCAAATACTGCGGCTGTAGTCAACACAGTAGGCAGGGATGGGTTTAAATCCATATGGTTCCTTGTTGACAAGCAGCTCAAAGTGGGATTGGTCATTGGTAATCTTCACTTGGACAGGCAATTCATGGATGCTTTGAGCAGCGTCATGATTGACCTTTCCCTTTGTTCCAGCTGGACAGGCAGAAAGAGGGGTAGTTCCTGTACGAACGGACTTCGTGACAACTTCCTCTACGACGTGATCGTCGCACTTGAAGCAGAACTCGATGTGGCTGATGCCGTGAGCTGATCCAACATCAAGTGTGTAGGCTTGCTCTCTTTGAAGATCCTTGTAGATAGTTCCTCCGTTGGCCCCCTTCATCTTAACAACCACACCGTCTCGATGTGGAGTGATAGTGGCCTGCTCTTCATTCTCGCATGTGAGCTCAAATGTTCCCACATCGTATGCACTGCAGCTAATACCAGTTCCAGTCTTTTCCAGGGAATCAAAGTCGATATCAGTCGCCCGATCGGAGCAACCTTCCATCTTCCATCCGAAGGAGTATCCAAGATCCTGGCAATTCAGGTTCGTATCGAACGAGTAATGCATCAGATCTGTTGTGCGATATCACGATAATTAAGAGCACGATTACGGATACACGGGTGGAGGATTGGGTGAGGTTGATGGTGACGGTACAACCAATAGTAAAGAGAAAATCAAACGCATCGTAAACTTACTACCAGGTCCAGGCTGATAGTCGGCAAACTGGTTACCATCTTGTCCGGCAACGGCACCGACAGCAAGGAGGAGAGTCGTAGCTTTAAGCAGTTGCATTCTGTTTTCTTTTCTTTCTCTGGCTTCGATTTTTCTATTTGCGATAAAAGGGAGAAGTTGTTTTGTTTGTGAGCTTTTTCCTATGCTTTCGTTTGATCCTGTTTTTGAGGCTCTAATCCCCGACAGCAACTATACCACTTTTTACCATACGGTAGATGGACGAAACCTCTGACAACCAAGATCCGTTCTAGGATGCTCTCATAATAAGTAGCGTTATCGTTTCGCGCGACGTCCGATGTCTCTCTTGAAAACGGCATTAAGACCTGAAGATATACTTAATAGAGGCATTATAAGTGGCATTGCAAATTTACAGTTCTCAATTTATGTCCGCTATCAATATTAATTAATCAAAAATATGACCTGGTTTCCACATAGTACTGGTACCCTGGTACTAGTAAGATTACAAGAAAAGTACGCTGCTACTACCTAGTAGTTGAGTCACCTTTATTCTGGTTTCCACACAACCGAGTAATGGCGCGGTCTACCTAAAAGTAACAGATACTGTTTGCTCTGGCCGTCCTAGCTAGCAAGACTAACAATGGGCCTGTTCGCTTTGGCTATGTTTTCAGTTCTTACTTGCCAGCCAGATATAAACAGTCTATCTGCAACATAGATGGGAAATGAAGTCGATTATGGTGGTCAGCCATTGATGCTACTCCCGAGAGTAGGAGGCATTGCGTGACATAGACCCCCGCGGCTAGAAAGCGGCCAACTAGCGACGGTCGCTGCTTAAATAAACAATAGGATCGTGGACCAGACAATAAAAGCGAAGAATTGGCCTCCACAGCAATCTTATTAACTCGATGCTAATTATGTTACTTGTATTTGGTAGCCTCGTCTATTCTTCGAGCTCTCCTACTTGTACTAGTCTAGCAATTACTGTAGCGGGTGAAGTGGTAAACAAGGGATGAGAGCTACTAGCTAGTACGACTAGTAGTAGTAGACAGTCATTGGTGGTCATGACAGAGCGATAAAACAGGACCCCCACTTCTGTATGATTAAAGTATTTTCATATTCACTCCCGAGTTTCCAGCTGTGGTTGCTCCTGGTACTGTAGTCAGAAGGACCGTTTTTTCAGTCATTTTTCAGTCATGCAGCGAATCAAGATTTGCCTATTATTGCTTATGAAGAAGAAAAATAATTGTATGAAAGAATAAATAACAAGACTACTAGTAGTACTCTCTACAAGATACTAGATTAGTAGTGGCCAGCTTGATGAGGAGCCGAATATGAGGCGTTTCTATTCATAAGCGCTCTGCATGTTCAATGGTACTAGCTAAACTACTAGGAGTATCAGTATCTGCATCAGATTTTGGAAACCGAAAGCAAAAGAATTTTACTCGAGCAATCAATGCAGAGTACCGTAATTCTCACCAAGCCTTTTCTGCCACGTTTCACTTTCACGCCTAGTAGTCTCGTCTTTGCTTTGTCCCGCTCCTCCTCGCACCTTCGCTTGCCGGGCCAGGCTTGGATCACGGCCTTGGAGGTACGAGTATCGGACGTCTCATTCCACCCGAGCGAGCGCCGCGAGGTTCCCGATTGTACCTGGAGCTGCAAGCTGCAACGATCTCTTCCAATGTTATGGAAACAACAACATCATGGCGAAGGTTCACACTGTCGTGTTGTTTCGGTGCATTCTGGAGTTTGGGCGATTAGACTAGAACAAGTGATTTCGTTTGTTTGCTGTAGCGAGACGCTTGAACTCCGAGGCTACGCAAAATAAAATCAAACTTGGCAAACTCTCGATTGGTAATACTTTGCTCTGTTAGATTCATGAAATGTAATAGCTTGAAACAACAAAGCAGCTCAACCTTTTAAACAGCAACGCTGTGCTCGTCGAACCGTGTTTCCGCGAGCGCACCGGGGGGGGGAGAGAAAGAGATATGTTTGACACTCCGGTGGAAGCTTAAGAATAGTAGGAGCAATAGAAGAGCAGAGACTCTCTACAACGTTTGAGTTAATGTTGAAGCTTGAGAACGTTCCTTTGATGCAGAGGACGCAACGACACTGAATTAAAACTTGAGGTAGTCTAGTTTCATGCGCGCAGCAATATTCTATGATTGAGCTATGCCGTACTACCAATTTTCTGGTAAGAAGACATTGAATGATTGAACGACGAGAGCTATATTGGCCTTATTCTATCTAGTCTCAAGTACTCGAGTACGAATTTTGTGATTTCGAAACACACATTTTCTGTACCAACAAAAAAAGCCAGTTAGCTTTAACTTAGCTTTTGCTAGCTTTTAGCTGCCTACCTTTTTACCATACACGTATTCGTATGCAGAGTAGTAATTATTTGTGCGATGGGGCGTATCCGTTGGGCAATTTCATTCCAATCTCGCCGCATTTTTCGTGAAGCTCCTGGAGGTACATTTCGCATTCTTCTCCGGCACACTCATTCATCAGAAGCGGTTCCATAACCTCCAACGACTTTTCAAAGTTGTCCGGTTTGAGGTTATCAATAAGAGAACGAAGATTATGCACGTCTAGACTGCTGTCCGCCATTTGTGCGTTGCTGCTGTCAAAAAGGGGAACTCCTATCTTGTTCGTCTCAGAAGACTTTGTTCCGACAACAGCCGCTGGTGGAACAGCTGCACGAGGCGAACTTAGGAAAGCTGCCGAAGGTTGCCCAAGGTAAAGAAAAGCGGGAAGAACGTAAATGGAGCGCATCGTAGTTTTTTTTTTATTTCTTTAATTTGTCAGAAAAATAGAATCTTTTATGATGCTTTCTCGTTGTAGTCTACTCTCAAGTGGAAGTAATCACTAGACCGACCACGTTTGTCGCGGCGCGTATCTTTGTTTTCGGAAGGGATTCGATTCTCAAAGAGATCCGAAGAATACTGTTGTCAATCCCACAACACGACTAGTCTAGTAGAGACCTACTCGAGCTACTGTAGCTTGTACTATCAGGTACGAGTCAGGTATTAGCAAGCTAATCCTACTCTAGTACTTAAAAGATAGCTCCATCTCTAATGATCATTGTTTGACCTACTGCTACTAAGTACAGTAGTACTACTAGTAGTAGTAGCAAGTAGGAATAAGAAGACTACTAGCAGCTAGCTACTGTACTCGAGTACTGTTACTCTGCCGAGGTGCCATCATTGTTTCCCTTCCATTCGCAGGGGAGAGTAACATTTCGAGTAACATTACTTAGTGCGAGCAGTGTAGCAAAAATAAAATCGGCTGGATTTTGTGCAGTGAATATGCTCTCAAGCAACCACGCGGCCTATGATGGACAGGAAAGCATGACAATATCATTATACTCCTCGGGTAGTAGATGGATTACGACCAAGACGAAACGGGGGAATTTCAAAGTCACTAATTGCAGAGGCACAGGCTTGATTCTCCAAACTTACAGAAGTGTGCAGGATGCACAGAGAAAGCAGTTGTTGTATCATCGTTTACAACTGGTGTTTCCATGAAAATACCGACTCCCGGGATACGTACTACTGTATGAGTACCCTAACCTTTTTTGAATCGGAATGTAAATAATATTTTGATTCGTGTATGAATCAGTCCATGTGTGCCGTTTAAGTAGGTACTGTATAACGCAAGCCAGCCAAACTAGTACTCCGGAGTACAAAATTAAAATAGTACTCCTACTACTTTCCAAACAGGCAGCAACTTTCAATGGAATCTCTCAGAACGTGGCATCGCTCAACAAACGCCACCTCTTCGCGCCTGGCTATTCTGCCTTGAAATTAAAGTAATTAATAATAGTACTACCAGGGTAGCTACCAGGTACTACTAGTGCCAGTAGAGTAAAACGAGTGTTGATGAACAATTGTTGTTGCAGTTTTTGATGCACGTTGATGAAGCACTGGTGTCTCTGAAAAACCAACATACATTAAAAACAGCATTACCAGCTTTTGAACTTTGAACCAACAGTAACACAAGATATGGATCACTCGTTTCCATGGCCCATAGAAGCAATAGCAACACACAGGCATCGTCATGATGGTGAAACCGCACGAACAGCATCCATAACGAAAGCACCATCACGGACGAAAGAATCCCGTTTCTTACAGGAACAACAACAACAACAACAACAACAAGAAGAACAGAATGCTTCCATTAAGCCGCCAATAGAACTGGGCGATGTTGGTTTTCTAGTATCACCCATCGATGGTAACTTTACCGTTTCTTCTAACGCCAACAGTACAAATTTGAACAGTACGAAAGAACATGACAACAACTACAACAACACAATCGACTGGGAATTTTCCATTCCAACACTGGCTCCCACCGTTAGCATCGCCCCTTCCGCGGCACCCTCGATGGTGCCCACTGCCGTTCCCGACGGCAAGATCTCGTCCACTGACTCGACCGTACTGAGACAAACCGTACAGGTATACGGGACGCTCTACCTGGTCATGACGGTGTTGTTTTGTGTTTTTCGGAAGCTCTATCCCAAATGGTACAACATTCGCAGTTGGGTGACTGATCTCAAGTGCGACATTGCACAAACGTGTCTGGAAGAATTTGGATGGATTTCGTGGTTTTGGAAGGTCTTTGAGATTGACGAAGACGATATTTTAGCACAGTGTGGAATGGATGCTTTGTGCCTAATTCGCGTCCTTCGTATTGGACGGAAACTAGCCATTGTGGGATGTGTCCATGCTTTGTGGCTTATTCCTGTTTATGCCACAGCCGAAACTAGCCCTGAAACAGAGTACCTAACGGATCGATTGGTACTCATCAGTACAGCCAATTTGCCCAGTGAATCACCCAGATTTTTGGCCACAGTCATTTGTGCCTACATTATTTTCGGATATGCCATGTGGTTGATACGAGAAGAACTTCAATGGTACACAGCCAAACGACACATGTTCTTGTCGCAACGACGGCCGCGTAATTATGCCGTGTACGTGGCGGGCATACCAGAAGAATACAGGTCGGATCAAAAATTGCAAGAATTCTTTCAACAATCTGGTGCTACGTCGTCTATTTTACAAGCCAATGTTGCATTGTCGTGTCCTGTACTGGAAAATTTGGTCAATCAGCGCAATGGTGTTGAAGCACAGCTCAAACACGCACGAGCATACGAGGAACTACACGGAGCACGGGCGAAACGCTTGATGGTGAACTTGGGACGAGGATTACCATTTTCTAAAAGCAATCTTAGTTCGAACAATAACACTGGTAGTGGAAGAAGTGGAAGAAGTGGTGGTGGCGGTATTGTGGACGTGGTCGATTCCATTGATGATCTGGAATTAAAATTACGGCAATTGACCAAAGATATCGTCATTACCTACCAAGATATGATGAGGAGGAATGATCCCCTGACGCTGGAGCAGCACCGAGAAATGGTCATGATGGAAATGGAAGAACGAAAGACCCAAGAAAGACAGCAATTTATTGTTCATCGATCTCATGATCCGGGAGGTCATGATCTCGAACACGTCGAAGTAACGTGTCACACTGCTGAAATGATCAAATCCTCCTTGCACGATACAGATCGCTATTCCAAGGCAGCGGAAGATTTCTTTTTGGGTTTTCTGTCGCACTCCCAAGCACGGCAGCAGCAACAGCAACAACAGGCACAACAACCACGCCAACAAGAACAGCAAAGTCAACAAGAAGAACAAAAGGACGTAAAGAGAGTCTCCATTCATTCTTCAGAAAACCTTATCCATCCCATCTCGGACGACGAATCGTTGACTCCCTCTTGTTACGATTCCGAATCGAATGATTTATACTTTGATCACACTACCAATCTTCGCAATTTGGAATTCCCTGGTGCATCTCCGAACGGAGGATCACGAATGGTGACACATCGACGACGGAACCCCCAATCAGCATACGATTCGCCTTCCAGAAGTACCATTACATCAACTCATGGTATTTTATCACGTTATGGTGAATCGTTCCAAAGTAATAGCGTGAACGAAGCAACAGACCAGCTTGGGCAGCCGGAGATTAGCGAAACTTCTGACAGCACCAAAACGAAGTTGACCTGGAACCATGCCATTCGAACTATTGGGACGGCAGGAAAATTAGTTGTGAATGTCGGCGCAGATGCAGCCAAGCAAGCAGGTAATATAGGCGTAAATCAAATCGACAGTAACCTACGATTTGCGGCTGGAATGGGAGTAGATAATATTAAAGCCATCCAAGCCTCTGCTGCCGCTGTGGTGCCCATGGTCATGGCACGGAGAGAAGGAATGCCACTAGAGGCGGGATTCGTTGTGTTCAAAGATTTGTACACCACGCAAGCTGCCCTGCAAATGCTGCACCATCCCGTTGCAGGTGCAATGAGGGTATCAACGGCACCAGGACCCGACGAAATTTATTGGAAAAATGTTGGACTACCAGGTAGTGCTGTACGAACCGGAACACTATTGAGCTTAACGGCAACAGTCGTCTTGTGCTTGTTTTGGACGGTTCCAGTATCATTTATCTCTGCTCTGACAGAAGTTAATTCGTTGAAACAGAACATTCCTGCACTAGCGGATGTGGTTGAGGAGTACCCTGCCATAGAGAACTTTCTAGCGCTGCTTGCTCCGTTGCTCTTGCTGATTTTGCAGGACGTTTTGCTGCCAATATTCTTAGAATGGTTTGCCGAATGGGAAGGACATATTTCGTCGTCTACGATGGAATCCGCCGTCTTTGTAAAATATGCCATGTTTGTCTTGGTGCAAACTGTAAGTTTCTGTTTGTGACACGAAAGTCTCAAGTCGAGAATGAAAATTTTCACTGTCAGTGTGTGCTTACCCAGTGCAACTTTCGCCGATTCACTCAATGTGATACAGTTTTTTGTTTCTGCCATTTCCGGTTCCATTGCTGCCGAGTTGAAAAACATGCTGGATAATCCCGATCACATTATTGATTTTCTGGCCATCGCTTTGCCAGCTCAGTCCAATTATTTCCTACAAATTCTTGTCGTCGCACTTGTTGTGACTATGGGACTCGAAATGTTGCGAGTCATGCCAATCGGTTCGGCCATGGCTCGAAAATTCTTTGGGCCCAATCTGACAGAGGAGGAACGCAGGAAGCCGTGGAAATTTCTCTATCCACTGGAGAGTCCACGCAAATTCGAGCATGCCAATTCCTCGGGTAGTGTTGTCCTCTACTTTATGGTATTTTTTGTCTACAGCTGCCTAGCACCGATATCCAGTTTTTTTTTGCTGTTCATGTTCTATCTCATGGAGGTGGGATACCGGTACCAATTCTACTGCAACTATCCAACGCGACCGGACAGTGGAGGTCAATATTGGATTGGATTTTTCCACATTCTGTTGGGTTGCCTGATGGTTGCAGAGCTGACGCTCTTGGGATTCCTTCTTTTGAAACAGAGCTTTTATGCGGTTCCGTCTCTGGTGCCTCTATTGGTTTTCACTTGCCTGTTCATCTACTACCTTGACCACTACAAGCTGTTCGTGGCAAATCAGTTGCCCACAAGCCTTGCCATTAGGGTGGATAAGGAACGGTTATTGAACGACTACAAGTTTATGAAGGGTGTGTATGTGCAACCATGCATTGCAGCTGCCCAATCTGACGAAATTGCGGACGCGATTTAATTTGAATAGTACATTCCAGTACAAATGGCAACGAAAGTATGAAACACGGCAACGGTCCTTGGAGGACTTTTTTGTTGTCGTCAAAGTCCAACTGATAAATGCTATAATAATTCAATATGATCTCGGCCGCAATCCATTTTTGGTTTGGTTGCTTAGTACCTGTAATAATTAATGTCTTGCTTGCTGGGAGAGTTTAAGCAATGCGGTTCATTCGCTCACGTCTCGTTGGCTCTCGTCGTCCGCCTCTCCCAAAGCTGGTAGTCATTCCTTCTTTTTACCATTAGAGTTGTATTCGAAACGCTTCCATTCAAAGAAAACTGCTCTCTTGACGGGCAGTGGAATGTGTTTGTATCCCACCATGGGTATGAGAGGTGATGTGGACGCTCTGTATTCCTTGTAGGCTTCGCCATCTTCACTGTCGTAATACCGCTTAAGACTCTTCCCTTCTGCATTCCACACTCCCGTCGGTTCCATATTCAAGAGAATGTTCATGGTAAATAGAGGAGACAAACTGCCCAGGGCAAAAAGGACAATGGCAGCTGTGCTTGGCGTGCTGTAGTCCGCAAGGGATCCGTACGACAGCAACCAGGCACACCACCACTGGAAAATTTCTCCAAAGTAATTAGGATGCCTAGAGTAGTTCCAAAGTCCCACCGTGCAAAAGGTACCCTTGCGTCCTCCATTTACCCACAAAGTCTTTTGAATGTCTGCTACGATTTCAGTGACAACTCCAACGGCAAATCCTAGCAACATGACAATATCGTACGTCGACAATCCTGCTGCTGCTGGTTGTTGTTGCTTTTCAGAATCCAGTGCCTGTACCACAATCAAGGGCCAGGATATCAAAAAGACCCAAACTGCTTGAGCCAACCAGTACACCAAAAATTGGAAGAAGTGGTCCTTGACACCATCAAATCTCGAATCGCCCTTGCGATTGTGAGCACGCCAGGCCAAGAACAGCAGCAGCCAACCACGACTCAGACAAAATATAGTCGTCACGGCAATCAATCGTGGCGAGGCGGTGGTGGACCACCGTTCAATGATTCCCAGCACGGCCAGGCAGAGGAAATTTATGCCACCCAAAATATCGTAAAATACTTCCGTTTGCAGTAGATAGGCCACGACAAAACCACACAGTTGAATGCCCAAGGTTAATGCGGCTGCAAAACCAAATATAGAGATATCCAAAGACATGATACTAGGAACTAGGAACAATATTATTGCGAGAGTAGTGGGAGTATTTTAGATTTTAGCAGTTGGTTGATGGATTTTGTGTCTGCTCTTCAGCTTTCAGATTTAAACTACACGTTGAGCAGAGATACGTAGATTGATTATTGATTATTGATTATGGATGATTTTTTACTCGTCTAATCTACTGGTACTGGTAGAACCGTAGACTCTAGTACCGTACATAATAATGATGATGATCGGGAAAGAATTCTGTCGCCATTTTTTGAAAGTGAGAATGAGTCACTATCACTTTTAAACCCCAACCATAATAAATATTTCCAGTATGGTACTCCGAGTACCATTTTATAGTACCAGTACCTACTGGTAGTAGTAGTAGTAGAAGCTACCTACCCCCTGCTGGTACTAGAGTACCTGGTAGTTTCTATTAGTAGAGTACCGGTAGTAGTCGTGACTGCTCCTACTGCTACTAGGGTGAGTGGTATTGAAAACCTGTGCATCATACCAATAATACCGTAATATTGGTAGAATAGTATGGTACTTGTAGACTCTAGACTAGGGTCTAGCTACAGTTGTCTACTCTATGGTAATTATTATTATTTTGGTTGACTGGCATCCAATTCAGACACATTCCATCATACACGCTACCAGGTATCTTCAATACGACCTTGTAAAAACTTGCAATTGTCCGAATTTTTTATTAAAGCCACATTATGCACTACTAAGAGCATCCACTAAGTAATAGAATAGTTTATTGACGTTCACGCATCGAGCCTTGCTTCTTTTTTCATCTTCTTTTCAACTGAAATTAGAAAGTACATCCAGCAGCTGTATTGTGAGGTCGCAGTTCCCTTCGTGAACAGTCACAAGTTAGACGTCCTACGGGATTCGAATATTCAAATACTCGATCGACCATCTCTGTTACCAGGTAGGACAATAATGCGATGGAATTTTATGTACGGTACATGGTAATCGATATTTTTGTGTGTCTTCAACAGACAACGGAATAAATAAGTGCACGGGGAAGTCTCTGCGAACTTTCTACGTACTACCACTGGTAACGTATGGTACGGTACCTGGTAGTAGTACTCCTACTAATATTACTACTACTGGTAATTATCTACACCATGCCACTACTTAGTACCTGGTACTAGTACTGGTAGCTTAGTGTAGTACTATTGGTAACAGGGGGCAGGAGGTAGTCTACTACCAGGTACGGTAGTACTTATACTCGAGCATCGGCTCAGGTTACTGGGGAGACTACTATGCTTCTCAATCATTTAATTAACAAAATCTTTGACTTTGCCCTCGTCATCATACGTAGGTGACTTCTTTCCTCAAATACTATTCGTTGTCTACCAGTACTCTACAGTACTTGCCTTCTAAAAAAAAATTCGTCGCATTAATTCCACTGACACGTAATAAGAGAATCGCCGGCAATGGCAATGGACCGGATGCGACAGCATCAAGCAATAGACACCTCATTGAATGTACCTGGTGGTGCTGGTGCTTGTCGTTTTCCGGGAAAACTGCATCGCATGCTTACCGACGTTGACAATAATCTCGGTGATGGCCTCCAGGACTGTGTTTCCTGGCTTCCGCACGGCAGAGCGTTTATTGTCAAGAATACGGATGTTTTTGCGGCCAAGGTTATTCCCAAGTGAGTTTCACGTGCATGAAGTTGTTTACCTTGTCTCTTCCTGCTATAGTAATCTTCCACAGCGATCATGAATTTCTAGGGATGTTTAATGTTTATGAACAAGGCCCGTCTAACACCACCTGCCTGCGCTGTTCAGGTACTTTTACCAGTTAAAGTACACATCCTTCCAGCGCCACTTGAACCTGTTTGGCTTTCGCAAAGTCCAGAAGAACGGACCTGATAAGGGTGCGTATTACCACGAATTCTTTCTTCGTGGAGTACCGCAGCTAGCCGAAAAAATACGGCGCAGAAAACCCAGAGGCAAAGAAAAATCCAAACAGCAAGGACTTGAGTCGGAGCCGCGCCTCTATGCTCTGCCGCCGATGCCAAAGACGTGTACCTCTAGCCCTTCTTCTCAGTTTCATCCTCAAGTTACCGGTGGGTCTTCGCCTCAGCGGCAGCAAACGCAGCAGTCTTTGCAAGATAACGCACACATTCAAAAGCTGGTGTCGAAGAAATCAGTCCAGAACGAGCCCATGAATTTCAAGCTTGATCCAGCTTCTTTTCTAGCGGGATTATCCGATTTCAACCATGGCAATGCATATCAACTTCAGAATAATTGTCCTTCTTCTTCGCAAGGTAATGCAACAGTTTACTCGTTTGACTAGTGGAACAAACGCGCTACAAGCTCAACTTCTCTCTCATTTCTATTGCCCTCCTCACATTACAAGTTCAGAAGTCTCCATGAACATTTCCAGAAGTCTTACAGTGAACAGAAAACATTACAAGAAAGGCAACACATCATTGATGGAGCGAAATACTAGGGAGCAGTTGTTACAGCGACCAGATCGGCGTCAGTCCACGCCGAGCGGCCTGCCACCATCTGATGAAATCAAGGTGATACAACAAGAAGGAAAATTTCTTGAACTTACTGCCACGACAACGGCGGCGGCGCCTCTGCCTCTCCAAGCGGCTATGCACCTACCAGCGGCCACTTCGACACCGTCGTTTTCTTCGCCATTTCCAGAGGACATGGAACCAACACCAATTGGTCCTCTGGGAGCCTGTGTCGTTGATGAAACTCGAGGTTTCACGCAGTCCATTGGCAGTTCCCAGAGGACTTTGGATGCGCTTCAATTTCAAGAAATATTCACAAGTCATGACCATCAAGTCGACGATGGTGGTGATGGCTTTTCAATTAAAAACAAAGACGACATTTTGGGAGAGCTCTTGGATCCAGATGGGTTTATTGGTAGCTAGGCTCGATCTGCAAGATTGCCCTAAAGCTTGCCACTCATATCAGCTGACAGCTATCGCGATGTACAATAGTAATTGAATTTCAAATTAAAGCATTAACTTTCTTAGCAAGAACTGTATTCCGCATTGGTGGATAGCTAATTGCCCCCATTGGGTTTTGACCGTCGGCCTTGATTGTCTCGTTCTTGTTCTCGTCGCTCCTGTTCGAGTCGTAACATATCTTGTCGTAGAAGTTCTTGTTGCAATAGCAAAATCACGTGACCCCGATTGTTTCGATGCTGCTGCTGCTGCTGCTGCAAGTACATTTGCAAGATTATATCAACGTTTCTTGGTGAAGCATTGGCTGCTGCTGCCGTGCTAGATAATTGAGAGTGATGTTGCAAAATAGGATGCTGGTGTTGGTATCTACTTGATAGGCTTTGATTATCCGCAAAGAAGGAGGACAATTGGTTTCCAGTCAGCAAACTGCTGTTTGGAGCGTTCGCACCGGACAGCACAGACGAAAGCTCACTTGCACGCTGTTGCTGTTGCTGCCGTTGTGCCAAGATTGCGGCCACCGAGTATGGATCTTGATTTTCTGTTGTGTTAGATGAGCCTGTTCCTCTAAGTAATCTATCAGGGGCTGTCCGCTGTGTCAACAAATGATTCCTTATGGATCTCAAAAATAGTTGACTCTCGAAATCCGGTTGTAATTCATTGCTAGAAAGAAGCAGCAGCTGCTGCTGCTGCTGCTGCCGAGGTGGTGGTTGTTGTTGTTCCTGTGAACTTGACATGATGCTAGCTGATGGTAAGACAGAGGCCTGGCGTGCAGCAGCAATAGGCCATGGAGCTGGAGCTGGTCCTGAAGGAGTAGACACTTCCTTAGATTTAGCTGCGCCGCTGGCCCTCGCAGCTGCGTTCGATGCAGGAGTACTCGCTGAAGGAGCATTTTTCTGTTTGCTGCCACTTATTTCTTTTGCAAGTTCCGGCCGACTTCTATTGAATTTGGGATGCTCGAATGCGAGTGTGCCATTGGGTGCGTCTTGATTGTTGACTCGTTTGAAGCCCCTGAAATCAAGGAGACAAGAGAAAACACGAACGCCGTAAGCATCAGAGTGAGAAGACATATTGTTAGAAAGACCCGCACACGCAAACACTTTAGATACTGTACCATCTGGCAAGTTTTCTGGTGAAGCTTTCAAATTTTGATCCCTGGAAGTTCTTGGCAAGGATGGTTTTGGTGAAATTTTGAGAATGGATGCAAAAGGCATTTCCACCGGGCAGCCACCACAGAGCTTCCCTGTCCGCCTCATCCAGGATGAGCTCCATAAGCCGCTGTGGAAAGGTAACGCCTTCCTCTTCTGGAATGGGCACACTGCCCTCCCTTAGCAGAGCTATTGCGTTGTCCCGCGGTGCAGCCTCTTCTGCTATTTTGCTCTCTGATATTCCCGTGCGCCTCCTCCTTGAATTAGGCGCACCCCCAAAATCGTCTAGTGTGTCTTTTCGTTTCTTACTCATCCTTAAACCATTGAAAGCTGGAAGAAGAGAAGAAAACGCTGCTGGGGCAGTACCAGTATCGAATAGTTGTTTGAGAGGGTGAGAGCTTGTGTTTTGGAAATGCCCAACTTTGTTTACGACTCGGATGAACGTTCACGCCTCGCAACCACAAAGCATTAGAGCGATGACAATACCAGGACGAGTACTGTTCTACTATTCCAGACAAATTCTGAAATTCCTCTACATTGGTACCTGGTACCAGGTACCTTGGTACCTTACTAGGTACCAGGTACTAGGTACCTGGTAGCAGTACCTGGTACTGTACCTGTTACTATGGTACTGTTACTACTAGTACAAATCTATTCTTGTAATAAAATTCTGAAACTTTCTTCTTAATAAAGGTGCACAAGAGTAAGAAACCATAGTACAGTAATGCGAAAAAAAGAAATATTCACAGTTTGGAAATACAGAATGAAAAGAAGAGTCGCATCATGCATCCAGACCACTGCAATTGAGAATATGTCTACAATGATTTCTCCTTACTATCGGCCACTTGGAATGCTCCGTTTGCTCCTCTAGTTTTACTAGTCTCGCCTTATGTAGAAAAGCCTAAATAAGATTTGGTTTCCGCAACAGTTGGGCTTCCGCCATTTGAAGGAAGTCGACTACCATTGTACTACAGTACAGATATCCTTATACCAGGTACCTGGTACTACTGGTAGCACCACCTGGTAGCTGGTAGTACTACCTGGCAGGTACTACTTCTAGCTAGCTACTGTACAAGCTAGAGTAGTAGATTGCTGTGGTCGACTACCACTAGTAGTACTCCTCCTAGCTAGTAGGCCCGTACTGTACCAGGTACTATGTAATACTGACTGAGGTAGTAGCACTACTAGTAGGACTAGTACTACAAGAGTAGTAATATTAGTAGCAGTCGACTGATCATTTCTACCACTCCTACTACTATCAATAGTAAAGGCAACTCGTCCATAATGTCGACAATATCATACCATACTGTCTAATCTACTACCGTACTACTAGACTTAGTAGTATGACCATAGCTACTAGCTACTAGACTAGAATAGTACCTGGTACCTGGTACAATTTTTAAATTTCCATGGTCTCTTTTTTGCCACCATTATAGACATAAAGCCATGTCGCCTGGGAAGGTTGCTTCCTAAGTCTAAATGGTACCGGTACCAGTAATATACTGCTGGAAAAGATCGCTGACGGTTTGTTGCCGAACTTAGTCTCAGGTGGCGACATGTATGGTGAATTTGACTGGTCGTTCAGTGAATCTATTACCTTGTAGTCTACTAGAATACCCAGTACCACGACCAGTACCCGTAGTAGTACCGGTACCTGGTACTTTGGTATTCAATCCTGGTATTGGCGACTGTGTTGCATGGCCGCTAAAAAATCACAAATATGCTTGCTGTTCAAAAAGATTTATTAGATTAATAGTACTAGTATAGTACTCCTGCCTACGTATGTTCAGGTACTTCTGGTATTCATAATGGTATTACTAGTACTAGTGTGCCACAACTCTAGAACCGTGAAAGGGGGATTAGACTATCACATCTAAAATAGTAGGGGGGCCGGGGGGGGGGATTTCATATTGGTACCTGGTACGGTCATCGAGATTGCCGGAAGTGCCGTGTGCAGCCGTTCAGCAATTATTGTGTTGGACTCCGAAGAAAAGAAGGGTGTACCTGGTACCGTACTGCTGTGAAATTATTGTTACCAGGTACTCCGTATTTTAGTACGGTACGGTATGGTATACCAGGTACTACGTACCTGGTACCGTACTACGTAGTACTACAGTAGGTTTTCTACTAGTATTGCCAGCAGTAAAATGGATAAACTAACTCATCATTAAGGTTTTTTAGCGTATTCGAAAAGCGCCTGAGAAAGTAGGGTTAGAGATCACTCATGTTGAACTTCGGTCAACTTTCTTCCACGCGTAAATTTATAAACTTTTACCTATTCTTACCGTAGCAACGCTGAATGAGAATGGACGATCCAAAACATCAAGCATCAACCATCAAGCATGGCTGTTGCGTGTTGCGTAGTACCGGCAACTTTGAATTAAAAAAGACGAGACGAACCAACAGAGCAGATTATCATTATTACTGTATTATTTAATCTTACATCTGTGGTGTATGTATTGAATACAGTACAGTTGTAATATTCAATTCTATATTCTATCAATCATGCCCTACAAAATAATAATAACCTTTGTCGGTATTTTGGCTCTGTCTGGAAATGCTGCTGCCTTTCAATCTCAGGTTTCTCCGTCTGTAGCAAAACCTGATGCCAGGAGTAGCCTGTCGCAAACTTCAACGCAATTGAATGCTGTGTTGCCGCCCATGATTATTGGTCCTGCGCTGAAGAAGATGAGGGAAAAACAAGCCAAGAAAAAAATGCCCATGGTCAGTCGGGATGAAGCCAAGGGAGAAGCACCCGGTCTTCGCGTGGGTGCCAACGTGTGGAAGTGGCCTCCCATTTGGCCCTACGATCGAGAATTTTTCATGCCCACCGAAGACATTCCTCCCAAACCAAACATGGGACTCAATGAAATGGCATCCATGGTTAGTGGCATTCAGCAACCACCCGAAGCTGCTGCAGCAGCTGCCGCACAAGCTGCCGAGGAACAGGAAACCCTCAATGTCATTGATTACTGGGGCAAACAAAAGGCCGATGTCAGGACAGAAATGGACCAAGAAGCCATTGAAAAAATCAAGAGGTGAGTGAACTTTATCAATGGTGACTCTGTCTCGAGTTTGGACCACAGGAATAAATGGACTGTGGACTGTGGACTCACTCAAAAAATACTACTATATCGCACGCTACGGAAATCACAGTCACTATGCCTTTTATTTGAAAGATGATATGGAAATCTTGGAGCTTGGCGCCGCAGAAAACTCTTATCTGCCAGATAATCTCAAAACCAAACGTCACGTCGGTGTAGGTCTCAACCAAAAACTCATGGATGAAAATCCTGCCCTCACGGAAACTATGATTGTAGATCTCAACAATGTCGTCGAAGGTAGAGACGTCGACGATGATAACTTTAGAAAGTTGGCAGAAAATCCCTTTGACACCGTTATCATGGCCAATACCGTCGAGTTTCTAACATTCCCACGTGAAGTTTTACGATCGGCCTGGTACATGCTCAAACCTGGTGGACAAATGTTCATTGTTTTTTCGGGAAAAGACGCGCCCATGAACAAAAATTTTGAACGAGCATCCACCAAAATCTGGAGAGACTACAACGATGATCAACACATGTGGATCTGTGGGTCTATTTTTGAATTTAGCGCCGGCGAAGGATGGGAAAGCCTACGGGGATTCGACATCAGTCCCGATTCTGCGAGAGATATCACGACCGATGAAAATCCCATTCAAAAGTTATTTGTCAAAGGAAAGAGGAACAACGTTTTTGTGGTACAAGCAAGAAAAGCGATTCAAGACGAATCGCTCAATCTAGATAACCTCGAAAAATCCATTAATTCGAAAACATGGTAGGTTCAGAGAAGTCGTTGTCTTGTGTCTGACTGCTCGCATGTAATAAATTTCTCACTCACTCTACCGCCGTCCTCTTTTTTACCAGGATGATGCCTAAGGTCGAGCCACGCGACAAAAACTTGGTCATTCCTCGCCTCGTTAGATCCATTGAGGAAACTAAAGGAGAAGTACGAGAGGAGGTCGTTCAGGCTGTCGAGACCAATGTTGCTCTGTTGCCCAAAATTTACGAAGTATTGATTAAAATGGACCAATTCTCTTTCACATTTAGCATGCAGGCGCAGCTGGCGTCAGATCTCATTACTAACCCTGACTTTAAAGCCAATGATGAGCAGATGACAGCCTTGAAGCAAGGTGAGTCAAGCTGACTACAGTGTTACAGAGAACACAATAAATGCATCACGCTGTATTCTCACACAGTTGTTTCTTCGTTTGATGCTACAACAGGCCTGGGACTGCGAAAGCCGTCCAAAGACTTTTGGGAACCCATCGGGCAGTACACTTCGGCAATGGAGATTGAAGACAAAATTAATCTCCTCGCTTACATCGTCCCATGCTTTGGGAGCAACGACTCCGCGCAGGAGCAAGCTCTGCGGGACTTTGCTTCTGGTCTCAAGCCTACCATGGCATTGATTCGTAGCAAGTGTCCTGATCTTTCAGAATCTGACATTGAATTGATCAGTACCGAATTTTTGGCGGCTGAAATTCTCAAGCCCCGGGGCACTACGCGAGACAAGTTCGCAAAATGGATCGCTGCCATGGATGAAGATGAGGTAAAGGCCCCACTGGTTGCCAGACAGCAGCTGCGACGCAAGTCTCAAGAGGAAATGGCGGTATATCGAAAAGAACAAGCAGATGCCAAGGCCGAGCTAGAGAAACAGCGAAAGCGATACGAAGAAGTTGTGAAACAGGCACGCGAGGATCGTTCCATGGTAATCAATGGAAGGACAGGCAAATTCGAAGAGTACAAGCCTTAAAACAGGGTAGCTTTAGGTGGCGCTCTAATCTGTCGCGTCATGTCGCAGGCACATTTGGATGACTATCTAGCAAGGCGGAATAAAACTACTTCCTTTCAGGAAAAGCTCTTTACCACGTACTCGGAGTATTTACTGTTTTTAGTAAGCCTCAGGCCAATACTATCCCTCATTCTGTTGACAAAGCGATGCCTGAATGTTCAATTGAATACTTAGCTAGAGTGGTCTGGCTAGTATTAGCAGTTATTATTCCGAGTAAATCTAATCTAGCTACAGTAGCTACTACTCTACCGGTCGTCTAGTCTACTTGCTAGAGTATTACTGTATCTTTTTTCCGCCGAACTCTTTTTCCGATCCATTCTTAACACTCTGCCAAGCGCCAACCTTCCTCTCTCCAACCCATGCATCTGTTCTCGAGTCCATCATCTCGACAGGAATCATCGCTGTAATGCCATGCCGGCGTGATCTTTGCAGAATTCCGAAAAGATACCTTTTTAACATTTTGACGTCATAGTGTCAAGATACTATCAAATCAGATATCTTTCTGCGACAAGATCCAGACGACGGACGAATGAGATTAAAGATAAACTCACTTGCCGATGTATCTGTTCTTCTTCTGTCATCAATCAATCAAGCAAAATCAAAGCACATCAAACAGAAAAGAAGACTTGAAAGTACTACTACTACTACTCACTACTACTACTACTACTACTACTACTACTAGCTAGACTCTACTAGACTACTACTAGCTAGTAGTAGGTTTACTATGGTTTGCAAACGATTGCTACCAAGTGAAGTAGCTACCACAACTAGAAGAAGTGGCGTGTGTGCTTTTTTCAGTCATATCCGACAAACAATGTGAAGGTTGTAACAAGCGAAAACCACACAACATTAATAATCTTTGTAATGTAACAAAAGCACTTCCCTTGAAGCTTTCAATAAAACACTAGTTTTGCCTTATCCGCAACACCCCTATTTTAAGATGGAATCTTATTCGTCCTCCAACGCTGCTATGAACAACCTTTACAACAATAATATTGTTGCTTCTTCGTTTTCTCCTTTTGAGATGAAGCTTTCGTCTACGACGGCAACGAAAAAGGTCAGTTTTAGTAGCGTTGCAGGACGTAAATCTGAACAGATTGTTGCTGGTGTTGACAAAAACAACATCAACAACAACAACAACAACAATGAAGAGAGCATTGAAGTCGTGTGCTCTCTCCAGGAGGAAGAGAAGGAGAAGTTGGAAGAAGTCGGAGACTACTTGGAAATGGAATTGACGTCCGATGAATCGGAAGAGGAATGGTCGACCGATGATGATGCTGATGATGAAGAAGAATCAGAAAACGAAGAAGAAACCGAGGAGGAATTGGAAGGTATGTTTGTTTGCTTGCTTTTATTGATCCGAAAAATGATAGCAGGCTAAAAAGCAAAGTACACATCATACGAATGGAAATAACAACTAACTTACTTGTTCCTTGAATTACACAGCCAAACGCATTCTCAGTGATGCCGCAAAGCTCAAGCAGTTGGCTGTCTTCTTTGCTCACCCTGAGAAACCTGTCGAGATGGATGGTTTGTCTTGTGGACGCAACGTATTCGCGCAACCCTCCTGGGTTACCGAGACGGACGGCCTGGACGAAGACGAACAGGAAGAACGCGAAATGATCTTGGCCGAAGCCAAGGCTTTGAAAGCGTTGGCTACCAATTTTTTGCACCCGGAACGTCCTTTGAAGGTGGATTCTACGGCCTGTGCTCGCAACTACTTCAGTCAGCCTTGGGCGACAATGGAACAGGAGACCTTTGGATCAGCGGAAGCACGCGCTCATGCCATTGCCGAAGCCAAGGCCCTCAAGAAACTTGCCTATCAGTACCAGCACCCCGAAGCTCGTCTTCAAGTTGATCCTGCAGTCTACGGGCGCAACTACTTTGTTCGGGCATCAGCTTGTGAGCAAGAAGATGAAGAGCTCATTGAAGAAAAATATATCATCTTGGAAGACTTGAAACGCCTCAGGCAAGTTGCCGTCGATTATTATCACCCCGAGAATAAGGTCGGTACGGATCCTTCCGGTACGGCTTGTGGACGCAACTATTTTAATCGTCCTTCGGCAGAATCTACGGAAGCCCTAAGTACTACAAAAGAGCGAGATTGCATCCTTGCCGATTGTGCGCAGCTCAAGAAGCTTGCCGTCACTTACATGCATCCCGAATTGCCGGTGGTGTTGGAAGATCCCACTGCCTTTGGTCGGAATTATTACGGACGCCCGTCTGCTGACGAACAAGATGATGATGACCAAGGCGAGCGAGAGCAAATCTTGAAAGATATGAGGGCTCTCAAGCGCCTCGCGATCGACTACAGGCACCCCGAAAAACCACTCAAGGTCGACCCTACCTGCTTTGGACGGTGCTACTTTGGCAGAGCCTCTGCCGAGGATCAAGAAGATGACGTGTATTCGGACGAACGTGAGATTATTCTTGCGGAAATGGAAGAGCTTAAGCAAGCGGCAGTTGACTTTATGCATCCTGAGCGTTCGGTATCTATCGATCCGATTTTGTGCTGCCGAAATTACTTTGGACGTGCCTCTGCCGAAGAACAAGAGTCCACTGAACAGGCGGATGAACGTGTCCGTGTCTTGGCGGAAGCAAAGACTCTCAAGAAGCTTGCTGTCGATTTTGCCCACCCCGAACATCCATTGGAAACGACAGATCCCACAGCTTGTGCTCGAAGCTACTTTTCCCGTCCATCGGCACCAGGAGACACATTTGAAGAAGCTGAGGCACGCGATCAAGTTTTGGAGGACGCAGAGCGTCTCAAGAAGCTTGCAGCCGACTTTTTGCACCCGGAGACGCCCTTGGCAATCAGCTCGACGGCTTGCGCTCGAAACTACTATTCCAGAGCTTCTGCTTCCGAACACTGGAATGCAGAAGATGAGCAAGAAAGAGCTGCAATTCAGGCGGATGCAGGTGCCCTCAAAAGATTTGCTGAATTTTATCTCCATCCCGAGGTCCGAGTCAAGACAGCCGATCCCTATGCTTGCGGACGGAACTACTTTGCACGCCACGCTGCCAAGGGAATCTCGGAACACATTTCTTCTACGGGCCACGCCAACGAAGAAGAAGCCAACTACGACGATAACTCGCAACACGATGGTTATGGCCACTTTGACATGGACGAAGATATCTTCCAAGACATGCGCCAGAAGATTGTGCTACCTGGAGGAACCACACACGATGCCCCGAAGGTCCAAAGCAGCAAGATTAGCAGCGACGAGGAGGGCGAGCTCTCGCGTTCTCCTTCTTCAGTTATGCTCTTTACTGGTGCCTACGAAGATGCTGACCACCCTCCTTTGCCGTCGATGGGTTAAATATTTATTTTGCGTTGAACCAACGTTATCAACATGTGGTAACCGGGAAAACAAAGAAAAATCCATCGCCTCCACACCACTTACCACATGCTACGCTCACATCATTTCTTATTCCACACTACTATGTATGATTACTATTAAAATCCTAAAAAGCTATAAAAATATCTTTGCTGCGTATATTTCCTTGTGTCTTCCGTTGTACGCAAACTTTCTATCCCAGAGTATTGGTTTCATCTTCTTTTAATCTAATGGTACAAGAAGCAAGCAATTTGAATCTAATCATTGCTGGCACGACGATGCTGTTTATGCTTCTCAATGTAAGGCACTGACGTCTCTATCATCTGATTCTCAGTGTACTCTAAAGCATTGACGTCTTTGTCATCTGATCAAGATATTAATTTATTTCAAATCCAATTTACGGGTTCCGAGAAGGGGTGATGTGGTGATATGGTTGTTCACAATCTGACCACATACGAAAAGGACGGGATCTGTTGTTTAATTTGGGTGGCATCTACCCAAAACTTGAGTTACAATTGATTGGGGTTGGAAGTTGGAAGTGTATTTGCGAAAAGTTCCCATCCAATCAATTAGTCTACTGAAGATCATTCAGAAGCAGCTCTCGGGAGTCGGGCAAGGTGCACGCGATGATAGGTAGCTGCGCTGCATGCTTGGTGCTTCAGATTCACTTTTGACGCTGTCTCGCCGATTTTAAGATCATTTTGTTCGCTGCAATTGAGGCTTCGAAAACGCATAGAAAGCTGATACTGTTTCATTCCAGACAACTTAATCACAGCTGGCAGCGCCTATTCAAAAATGGAGGGTAAAGCCTTCCCGAGCAGTCTTTTGAGATGCAATCGCTGTATTAGATAAGTACATTTTGCTTGGTGAGTTATTTTTCAGATAAGTGACAATGGTTGCCATTAACAATCAACGTACAACGAATAAATTCCAACTTACGAGTTCTCCTTACACCACATCCCAACATCTCGCAATGGAGAACATATAGTCGGATCTGATCGATTGTTTCCACTAGCATCGCATCTTTGACTGGCACAGTCATTGTCCTCGGTGCAAAGAGCGCCGATTCCAAGCTTTCCATTTCGTAGAGTACAAGCTCCTTGGAAGCACTTTCCAGACTCACACTCAGAACTTTCAATGCAAGAAGTTCCGCTCGTAAACTTGATTCCCCGTCGTATTGGCTCGATCCGTTTCTTATTCTCTGTTACCTTTGGTGTGCAGGTATTGCTAGTGCGGGAACAGTAATTCGAGCTGCATTCGTCCGAGAGTGTACACCAATGTCCGTCGTTCCATTGTGTTACTGCGCGAGGAAGGGAACCAAAGCTAATAGGATCGTAGAGTTCTCGCATCCGTGTCCGGTATAGTTCCACGGCGTGAAGCTTTTGTGCCGTGGGTTCCCGAGAAGTTTGAGTGCTGGTTCCCGTGTACGAAATAGCACCTTCCTCGTCCAAAAGCAACATTTGACCTACGTGCTGCCCGTAAGGCCCAAAGCCATAAGGAGCACCGTCATAAAATCCTCCCGAAGCGTTGATCAAAGAATATATTTCCTTGCTGTTAACACTTGTGCAGCCATTTTGCAAGTTGGTAATGGTTCGTAGAGGACCAAATGCAATCGTTGTTGGATTATATGTTTTGAGACTCAGCGACGCCACTATGGCAACAGCTGCACCTTGTGAATGTCCGGTCAGGACCAAAGGACAACCTTCTTCTTTGCTCGATGCGTCGCTGTCGATGCACGACCGAACGCACTGTGCCACCTTTAGCTCAAATTGATGCACATAGGATGTAAAGTAGGCCCTGTAAAAGCCCTTGCGTACTTTGCAGTTCGTCCCTGGCACTTCCTTATTAGTGGGATACAGATTCTGCAAGTTGTCCGTAAGACTTGGCTGAAATGTCCCACGAAAAACGCCGTAACAAACTCCTTTGTCTTTGACCAAGAGATGTACATCATTTACGTCTGCCCAGGCGTGAAATTCGTCATAGGATGTCCTATATTTTTGGACACGCTCATTGGAAGAAATGTCGTCTTCAAAAGACAGAAACGACAGTTCCGCAGCTACGACAGCTCGTTCAGCAAATTTTCTTGTCAAAGTAACCGACCAATTGTTTGGTGGATCGTTTGCTGAAGAATTTGTTGGTATCGCTTTGGCAGTGTCGTCGTCGATTTTTGTTTGGCACTCGATTGCATCTCGACGTCGCAGCTGCCTTTCGGCACGAGTAGCCTCACTTGTTGTCAATGTCAGCAGGCAAGTCAAAATAAAACATGTGTTTAGCCATAATGCATGTGAGCCTATGAGTCGCTCTTTCATTCTATGATGGCATATTGTCTCCTTGTTGAATCAAATCAGGCAGGCTTTGATCACATAAAATAATTATGTTGTTCAAGATCTTTCGTTCCAAAACGCCAAAAAGTGCGCCAACAGGATTTGGCGATTTGCCCAAGTCACGAACTGGACTCGCATTCGCTCGCACATTCGACCCGAACCAGCAGTCCAATTTTCATCATCCCACTAGACTAGCAACAGCAACACCCATTCTTTCGGGTCACAACACCCATTCTACTGGGTCAATCTACTCATTGGAAATTTGTTGTACTGTAGTAGAGCGATATCGCTTAGATTTGGTCGCCAGTTGTCCACATGCGGCACTTTCGTCGTCGCCTCGAGTCGTACGGACATAGCACAGTATATTGTGTTTGACCAAAATGGATTGAAAAGTCTCTACACTGGCAGCACTGGGTTTTTGGTAGTCAACAGCGGGACCCGACGAAGCCGAAATATCATTCCAGGGAATGAGATTCACGACCAATTTGACACCCGGCACGTTTTGATAAAAGGCTCGACAGAATTGTACTAAATGGTGAGCATCCTGTGGACGATCGTTCAAACATCCAATCAAGGCAAATTCCAACATCACTTGACGAAGTTTTCGAGGACGTTCCAGTAGGACCTGAATGAGTGCGTCTCGCAGTTCTACCATGGAATGTCTTGTCGATGGAACCAGTTGATTTCGTACCTTGTCGCAGCTGGCATGTACACTCCAGGCCAGAACTGCCGGGGCTCGTCCAAGATCATGAAAGGCCTGCGGTGTCGGACCAACCGTGGAAATAGTCACGCGACGGGGTGCCAATTGGAACAGCTGTGGATCCGTTAGGACTTGCGCTGCTTTCACCACGTTCACAACATTCCGTGCTGCTTCTCCCATGCCCATAAAGACCGTGGCGTCGACAGGATAGAGACGAGGCAATATTCGCGCCACTTTGGCTGCCCAGTACGCTTGGACCAAGATTTCATCCGCCGATAAACTTCGCAGCTCTCCCATGCGTCCAGTACTGCAAAAGGTACAACCTTGACCACATCCCACTTGATTGCTAACACACAATGTACTGGTCTTTCGTTCGGGCCAAGGAATAATGACACATTCAACCTGTAACTTATCCTGCTGTAATTCCAACAATAGTTTAGTCGTTCCATCATTGCTGGAATGTATTTGAGACAGTTGAGCAATGGAGGACATGGAATCCATTACTTGTGTAGATGGAAAGAAAGCTGTCCGGTAGGTCTGCAATGATTGTTGTCCCAGACCTTGTGATTGCCTTCTGGGTAGTATTTGCGCTTGTAATTGTTCTCGAGTCCAAGCTTGCGATGTTTTTGTGCCTTGCTGTGCTTGCAATGCTTGCTGCAGAATGGGTTCCAAAGGTTCTTGGTCCATAGTATGTGCGTCTGTGTTGGCATCAGAATAGTACCACAATGGATCCACACCGAGTCGAAAACAATCCCAACACGCTTGCGCCTTTCCCTTACCATTTAAGATCTGCGAAAGTTCTGGAATGGTCAAGGATAAGGGTGACGAGGAAATGGTAGGTACCGACACTGGTTCACATGTTGTAGCAGCACGAAGACTAGTAGTGGACGTGCTCCATAGTGTTCTTCTCGATGATGTTGGAGTATGATACTTTAGATTTGTACAAGTGCGATACAATGAAGGAAAGTAAAAAAGGAGCATGGGAAGGAGAGTAGCTATTGGTGCCATGGTTAGCTGTGTCAGCTGTGTCGCTGTGTCAGCTGTGTCCAAATCGAAATGCAAAGAATGATGGTTGATCTGTTGCGGAAAGCGGAAATTTTTGTGGTTATCTGATATGGTCATTAGAGTTCAAGCTAACCAATTACAAACTCTTAATTACGAAACTTGCTTCATTCGTTTTTTATTTCGAGGCAGCCGAGGTACCTGGTGCTTTTCTGGCTCACATTCTCGCTGCTTCGTCATATCCTGTTTTATGTTTTATGAAAGGTAAACCAATCTGTTTGTTTACTGCTGGTAGTAAAAACAAACGAAAATGGACACGCGATATCGGCGCCGTCTCTTAGGACGCCTCAGCATCGGTAGTGGAAAAAGCAGGGACGCGTCGCCAGAACCTGTCATTTATGAAGATCTCAATGATGGACCAGGTCGAATTTTTATGCATACTACGAACACAAGCAATACTGCTACTAGTAATGACCAGTTTCTAGACAGCAACAACGAAAATGAAACAAAGACAGCAAGACCAACACTTCACAAGAATTTGGAAGATCCTTCTTTTCCATTGGGAGAAGCCCCCAAGGCTCGGTACCAGAATTCCTCGCCTCAGTTACGAGAAATTAAGGCCAAGTCGAAAACACGCATAACGCCCAATACGCCGCTCTTGAAACCACCACCTGGAACACCTTCGTCAAGAAAGGCCTCTCCTGTCAAACAGAAACAAAAGCATCAAGAACAAGTACAACAAAAACAGAAGCAGCAACTTCCTAAACACAAGTCAAATGTTTTCAAGACGGAATTTAGTACAGAGTTCGACCATGATGAGCTGGACTTTAGCACTTTGAACAGTACCTTTGCCAATACAAATACCTCTGCTGCTTCAATAAGTGTGAAGAAGGAACAAGACGAGCAGGAACCACCCAGTCTAAGTAGTAACAACAACGACAACAACAACAACAAAAGCAACAGTAAAACTGCTAGTCTGAAAACATCCGACGTGGACCTCGTTATCGTTGGGAGTAGCGATGATGGTGATGACGATAAAGGAATACTAGCCTCTTCTATTACCAAACTCCCGTTTCGATTAGATCCTGCACCTTTTGATGAACAGCAAAACCGTCGTCGACAGGAACGAGATCGAATTTTACGATTGATGAATGGTTTAGATGCTCTGCTGGTAGACACTCCAAAGGGCAATGTTCCAAACGGCACTGCCTTTGTTGATACATTTCAAAAGAAAGACAATCCACCGGCAAGAGACAAAGTGGAAGTACTCGAAGGTGGACTGGACAAGATATTTTCGAAATCCTCCTGTCAGCATGCATCGACGACCACTGCTACCGCGGCAACTTCTTCCACCACATCGGTGGCAACTACTACTAGCAGCAATTCCATACACAGCTCGGAACATCTCCAAGAGAACGATTTGCAAATTCAAAATACTCCATCAGATGAAAACACACTACAGACAGAATTGACCTCAGCAGAAGGATTGACCAAGGACAAAACCAAAAGGAATGATAAAGTTAATGATTCCTCCGCAACCAAAAGCGTGGATTCTTCAACCGTAGGCTTGTCCAAGACTACGATTAAAAGTGATGATTCCAATGCAGGAGCCTCCTTGAATACGGTTCAAAAGGGATATCAGAACCAGCTGCAAAAAATTTTAGACGAACGTCGCAAAAAATCAGATGAAATCGCCAAAATGGATCTGGATGCAGGTGGTTCCTCTGTTTGTCATAGGACCGCTTCTACCAAAATACATGGTTGTTTTAGCAAAACATCTAGTGCCTCGGACTATGCTACAAAACTTTGTGGTAGCTCTAATATGTCGAACTCTAAAAAGGACGTATTGGAAACGTCCAGTCAGAGGAACAATCTCGGCCATCACGGTACCAGTGTTCACCAACCAAAGAAACCCGCATCATCATATCCCATCAATTTGCGGACCATTTTGGTACCAACACCCATGTCTATCACCGACTTGGAAGCCAAGGGTAAGTATCCAACCATCCAGGATCGAATCAAAGCCTTTGCTCAGGCTGCCACCACGCCCGTATCCAAAGCTACCATTTCATCGACAGCTACAGCTGCCGCCTCCCAGCAATCTGCACCACCGAAGCGACCTCCTCTCCATCATCATCACGATGACATGTCAGCTTTGACGGCTCTTTCCGAATCAGTTGAAGCGGCATCAAGAACTCCTCCAGAATGCATTCAAACCCATACCCAACCTACCAACACCAATGTTGAGGACAACCTTAATAAGAGCGACTGTCAAATTGATTGCAATGATAGAAGTAACAATGCAAATCAGCCTATCACCACTACGCCTTCTGGACCATCGATTGAAAAGAATCCGGGAGCTGGGTTTGCCACTTCCTCCACAAACAACAACAGTAATATGATGGAAATGTCAGGACCGGTTATGCCGACACAACACGGCATGCAGAATAACCAGATGATGATGCAGCAAGGATGCGCGGGCATGCAACAGCAATCGCCATATCTGGGACAAGGCCTCATGACTGGACAATCTCAACCAATGATGATGATGCAGTATCCTATGCAACCTCAGTATCACCCAATGTATCCCCAGCATTTGTATTGTGGTCAGCCAAGCGCCGGCATGCCGACCCCAGGTTATTTCGAAGCATTTCAGAGGCGCTCTCATGAGGGCGCGCAGCTTGGTTTGGCTCCCCATCAAATGCAATACAGCCAGCTGTCCTACGATCAAGCCATCAACAATGGGCACCAGCAACAGCCGCAATTACAATCATCAGGATCGGCTCCACACCCAGTGATTAGCCACCATCTAACGGGTTGCAGCGGACAGCAGCAGCAAAATCCCCAAAATGAAACGAGGCAAACACCCCAGACTCAAAATCATGAAATGCAGTCGAATCATAATCAAGTCAACATGTCTCCACAGCCCCCACATCCACACCCTAAGACTGTCGATGTGAATTTCCAACGTCAGATTCCATTGCCATCACCAATGCTTCCTCCGCCGAAGCACTATCGCAATACATCCAATGCATCAAGCCACACCAACCATGCTGACAATACTATGACCAGTCTGATACCTGAGCGTCGATCGAACGCCCGTGCATCTATATCATTGCCTTGCTATAAGGAACCCCACTACGGATCACCGCCAGTGGCAAGAAAAGTACTAGCACGAAGCATTGAAAGTCAAAATGCTCAGGACTACCACGGAAGCAACAACATTGTCTCTGACAAAGCTCTCGCTGCAACACCTGTAGCCAAAACAAAGCATGGTAGATACCACCGCGGAGGAAAGTTCAACGGCGATCATGACTATAAAACAGAAGAACCTTCGACGCGAAAATCTAAACGCTCTCCCAGAACTCCAAGGACACCGAGGACACCCGAGACACCCGGCTGTGGACACAGAAGTTACCGGCGAGGATCATCCGAGTTGGAGGATGATACAAGAGCCGTTGGTGGAAGTGCCACTTACAGCAGTTGTGGCTCCAGCGACGAAGAAGAGATTGATCGTTGTCGTCGTCAGCGTGATGCTTCTGCCAGTAGTTATGCTTTCGCTCAGAACGTTATTGGCATGTTTCAGTTGTCCAACTTTACCAATTGTGTTGCTTCGACGAAGGGTGTTGTGGAATCTGCCGTTTCAAATACTCAGAAAGTGTCGTGTATCAAGTCTGGTAGCACTGTAAACGCTCCCCATACTCCTCTTCGTACGACACCCAGAAATCCTAGCAAAGAACAAAAGAAAAAGAAGAGCAGTATGAGCAGCAACAGCAGTCGCAGCAGAAGGCGTCGTAGTTGTAAATCCACAAGATTATCTCCGTAAATGATGGCAGAATACGACATAGTCGCAAAAAACGAAAGGTGAATTGCGTATCATGGATGTGCCCGCATTTATGGTTTGGTTTTCTTTCGCGCTTCCAAAACCTCACAACGTCCCTATACCAAGCCAGAGTAGTATACTTTTCTATATTGAATGAAGACGATGAAAAAACTGGAGAATACAAACGAAGACGAAAATCTAAAGCCATTTTTCTATTTGATTTTATTCTAATGGCAATGATCCAGCAGAAGGTTGGGGAGGGGAGATTGCTGACTGGTGCGCCTATTGAATTAATCTACTATCTCATTTTTTAGATGAGCTGGACTGGACTGGATTGGACTTGACTTGACTTGACTTTTTCTTCTTTTGGGTGGGCAATATATTACTATTTATACATATTAAATATGTCTCTCTCTATATATGTATTTAATAATAATAAAAAACTGGAACATCTAATTTAACGGGGATCACAACTATGGTGCCCACAGGGCACCACAGGGCAACCATTGGCACCCAAAAGGGTGACAGAATTGATTACAACCAGACCAAACCCTCCAAGGAGGAGGATATATATGATCTTCTATTTAATGTGGGTGATGTGCACCCACCCGGGGGTTGAGTTACAATTGGTGGATTTTGGAAGTTGGAGGTAATTGTTTGATAATAATTTCCCTGGGGCTACGTGCCCCACCAGTAGTCAATCTGTGGTCATGGCTGTGTTGTAAATCCTTTTCTTCAAGATTGACCTGACCCATATGTCTTTATCCAACATTGCATCAAGTTGCTCTTTAGGGATATATCTGAACTCTGTTAAGACATTGTCCTACATGTTGTATAGTTGTTGGATCTCCCAGACAGCTTGTCTAGTGGCTGCAGATTGCCTTGTACTAGCTTTGTCACAGCCATGTCTGAATCGTTTCTGGCCTGCCAGGCCACGAGGTACCCTTGTAGGTATGTTTCTGCCAGATTGGTAGTCCATGTCTGTCCATTCGAGTTTTGGTGGGCTTTTCCAGATTATCTCCCAAACTGTTGGGAAATGCAGGCTGGCATCATATTGTCTAGACCGATGAGTTGCTGATGTATATATATTTAATATACTGTATATATTTGATATCTAATATATATATTCAATATATATATTTGATATAAAAGTTGTGTAAATGTTCACTTCATGCTTGCAGGCACACTATTTGTCGAATGTCGAATGTATACTACCAATACAAGAAACTGTTGTACTGTCGTTGCACTTGAAATAGTTCTGTGGTTCGTGCGTCTATTACCATACCTAATGATCAAACTACTAGCAGTCTGCTACTAAACAAATAATATGTCCTCTACTAATAGTAGTAGCTAGTAGCGGTACTTCATATGTTTTTTATTACTTTATTCCTTGCTTGCATTTTACTCTTTGGCGTCTTCCTTGGCTTTGATTTTATCCGCTTCGGCTTGCTTGGCTTCTACTTGCTTGGCTTCGGCTTGCTGTTCCTGTTCTTCTTCATTGGCAATACTGGCATCAAATTTCATCTTAGCTTCCTTTTCGAGTGCAGCTTCTTCGGCTTCCTGTTCGGCAATCTTAGCCAAGCGCTCCGTTTCTTGGATAGCCATTTGCTTGGCCCTATCGGCTTCGCTACCAGCTTCGGCAGCTCGACGTGCTGCCACGGCAGCATCTCGATCAGCATTGATTTTATCAAAATGTATTTTTCTTGCGTCCCGTTTCACGGATGCCTGTTTGGACAACGCAGCTTCCCGTTCCAGTCGAGGTTGAGGTATACCAAAATTTGGTGCATCGATGGATACATCGTACTTGGCAGTCAGGTTACGAATTTTACGTAACATAGCGTTACGTGTTTTCCAATTTAATTTCTCAACCAGTTTACTCGTACTAGGAGTAACAACTGTTGTTTGAAGGACTTCACGAGTTGCGGCAGGATTATCAGGAACTACAGCACGATCCAGCAGTGTAGTAATCTTGGATCGAATTTTCATATCTGTCCGACTAACACGCATAACAAGAAGACTATGACTATTACCGCTACTACTACTCCTGCTACTACTGTGAGTAGCGGCAGTAGTTGCGCTTTTTTTGGAAAATACAGGAGTGGCAGGACCGAAGGCCAAAGTGGACATAGGCATGTCCAAAAGAACCAGAACAACGATGGTATTGGTGATGATGGAGAACTTCATTGTTTTTCTTGTCTAGGTTGTTGATGCAGAAGAGATTTACTCGAGTACTTGTTGTTAATACTCCTAATAAAGATATTTTAGTAATGTTATTTTAATGAATACTCTACTCATCTCCTGACCGTTGGTTGCTGCTGTAGAAACTTCAGTAGTCTATTAGACTACTAGCAGCTACTCTAGTAGCTACGTAGCTAGTATGGTAGTCTAGTAGTAGGGTTCAATAATATCATTCTTGTAGCATCTTTTCGATCAACACGCACTCAATCACCTACTGTACTCGGTACCTACCACTCGTACTGAGTATTCTAGTTAGTAGGTACGGTACTACTCGAGTACTAGCTACGGGTAGCGGCCTGTTCCCGACGAAGACAGATGTTCTTGGGATGAACAATACTACAGTACTACTACTACTACTACTACTACTACTACTAGCTACTACTACTAGCTAGTAGTAGTAGTCTACTACTATTAGCTAGCTACTAGTAGTCTACAATACTCGCTAGATTGTTGTTCCATGGAGTGGCAGTCCTACTACTTACTACTACTAGCTACGAGTAGTAGCTAATGTTAGACTCTAGTAGAGTGATAACCCATCAGCTTTAAAATCTTGACTATGAGCCGTGCCTTGCAAGAAAGAAACTACTCTACCAGGTACTACTAGTAGGTCTACTACTCTGGAGTACTAGTACTAGTAGATTACTACTACTACGGTACTAGTAGACCCTACGTACCTGGTACTAGCTCTCTACTCTAGAGTACCAGAGTATGTTGTAACAACCTCATAACCTTCTCATCATGCGTTTGAATCCAGTGGCCAGAACTAATTTTTTACTTCTTTCTCAATTTTTTTAAATTAATGATTTTTTGAATCTTTCCGCTTCATACTAGACTAGTCTAGTCTATTATTTTATTTTTATTATATTTTTATTATTCCTATTGCTGGCCATGGAAAACAAAATATGTACTGATTTTCACAACCACCACCAACTGACCGGCATCCAAGACAAGAATAAAAAGTCACACACAAAACCACATACAACAAACCCATCATGTCTTCAATAAATAATGCTAAAGCTGACAGTCCGGGTCCAGTACAGTCAATGCTGTTACTGTGCGAAAATCTTCATTGTACTTTTTCTAGCTCTGGTACCACAGGCACTGGTACATCTATAACCAGCAGCACCACCAGCAGCAGCAGCAGCAGCAGCAGTGTCAATTCGGCTACATCATTGCGCTTATTGGTTCCTGTCCATCAGAGCTTGTGTCAAGCTGTTGTTGTCAATGCTGCTGATGCTAATGCTAATGCTAAATCTAGTGCCACAGCAGCAATAGCAGCAGCAACAACAACAACCACAACATTACAAGCCACTCGTAACAACGTTGACGTCAACAATAAAAACAGTACTCAAAAGTTACAAACGTTCATTACCCAAGATCTTTGTCATTTTCACACGCAAGATGCAGAACTTTGTTGTCAAATTTTGTTTTCCTCCCAAGATGCAACGACAACGACGACGACGACGACGACAAAAACAAACATGTCGAGAAGCATCATGATGATGAAACAATTGGCCGTACTGCAATGTTTACTGGTGTTGTTGCACAATAAGAACAACAACAATAATAAGAATGAAGAACACAATTCTTCGTATAAACGTCCTTTGAAAGGATTGATTCAAATCATTTTGCCATGGTTGATGGAATACTTACCACAACAGTACTACCAGTACTGCGACTGGTCGTCTACTACTAGTACTGGTAATAAACAACAAACAACATGGAGCAATCATGATTCTGATGAATATAAAAGTCACAATAGTAGTAGTGGTAATGGTGGTGGAAATGATAGTAACCACCACTTCTCTCAACACCAACAAGAACGCATTCCCCAGGATTGTTTGGATTTTGCAGAAGCTATATTGGATGCCGTCTTTGCTAATGTTTCCACGGCTGGTACTACTACTACTGCTGCTGCTGCTGCTGCTGCCGATCAAGATAGTGACTTACAAGATTGTATTGACTTTTTCAGCCTTCACAATTATTATCATAATCGTTATCCAGAATGGGTTTGGACAATCCAAGGACGCGTTCTGATGCGATTGCACAAGTCGTCGATTGCTGCTGCTGCTGCTAATAGCGACAACGCCGAAGGACAATGTGATTCTAACATGGCAACCATTAACACACACTCCAAGTTTATAATGCAAGCTCTGACGAACACATGTCGACAAGCTATCCAGTCATCATTGTTATCACCATCTTTGTCATCATCATTCATCGATGAAGCGGCCCAAATGTCACAAATGGTAGCATGGTTGCGACCCATGACAATGGAGTGGTTGCCCTATTGGATTGAGAACGTTTGCACAATGATGAGGTCCAATAGTGATGCTCAAGCAATGGTGGATCAATTATGGCATTGTCTCTGGGATGCTTATCATTCTTCTTCGTTGACGAACAATGCTGTCGTTACACTAGTATCCAAAACAAATACTAATACTTTCTCCACCGCTCTTACGACAAACAGTCATCACACTCCTGTGCCACTTTCCATTTTGTCAACTACCAGTATCTTGTGCACCATTATCCCGGCTCTACTGGAACGAGAATTACCTTTGATTACAAAGTATAGTACTACGAGTACGACTCCTCCTCCGCCTCCTCAACCTCACGACAATTGGAACGGCACCGACGATCCTGATCCTAATGCTCAACGAGCGAGACCTACTCATCAGGTCTGTCTTTGGGAACTTATTCACACTTGTTTGCGCCAGGGAATTCCTCGACCCTTCAAGACAGAAAAAGCGAGACTTTCCGAACAAACGGTGCACCAACAATCACAAATGCTTCGTCGTCGTGGACTGTTCTTATTGAGAATGATTCTTCCGTCCGGAATTGTAATGGATGCTGAATCGGCACCATCGCCAACAAACGAATCATCGACAAGTACCACAACAGCTGCTGCTGCTGCTGCTGCCATTGCCAACGATGGAACGAAAAAGAAGAAGAAAAAGACAAAGGGAGGCACCGATGGCGGCGGTAATGGCGGTAAACAAAGGAGCAAAACCAGCAAATCTCAAAAAATCGATCCTCATGTATTGCTGTGGAAACAGTATGTTCAAGTTATGGAAACGCTCGAAATGGAAACGCAGCAGCATTTGATCGAGCAAGTTTGGGATACTCTCTGCGAAATTATGACCGCCTGTCACGCTCAACAACAGCAACAACAACAAGGACCAGAAGGTTCCAATACCGGACGTTTGCCACCAACCATGACCTGGCACTGGGCAAAACTTTTACTGTCACGAGTCTTGACCAGCTATGAAGAACCAATAATTCGAAAATTGGCACTGTATAGGTTATTGAACGGTCAAGCTGGAATTTTGCTGCACGCAAACAGCAGTAGCAATAATGATGTCAATACTGCGATCGACGGCTCCGACAATGAAAGCAGCAGGACCAAAAAAATCAAGCCGAACAAAAAAGGAAAGACAGCAGCAGCAGCAATGAAAGGTGCGCCGCTTTCCATACTGACGCCGGACTTTTTGTGCGAAATTGTTGTGACTGCTTTTGACAGCCTGCTTGGAGGTGTTGGCACCAACCTCCATCAAAATGAAAATAACCAAGTAAAGCGGGTACAGCTTACTCCATTGTTGTCGCAGTTCCTGACCCGCTACTACCTGTCACTGGAATCGGCAGATCGAGTCATAGAATTCATGTCCAAGGTGTGGTATGGATCGTCCCTAATGGTTCACATGCGCACCAAAACTGTCCTTTTGGTTTGGGAGGCTCTCGCAAAGGGTATGATCGACAAAGGTTCAATTCTCGAGGTTGATTCGAGCATGCTCGAAAACCTTGTTTCGTCGCTGCATCAATTTTTTTCGATGTCATCTGTCACTCGATTGCAACACGAAGCGTTTCTGCAGGCATTAGCGACTATGCTGCGCTACACAAAAACAACTACGACGCAAGTTGACCCAAAAGTAGTTCTTCAAATACTCGCTCTGTTTGATTCTATTGTTTTAGAGACCAAACGTGGCACAGCATCATCCGCAGATGCTCCCGAAGACGACACTGACGAGCTACAGACACTGCCAATCCACGTAGCAATAAAGGCTTGGTTGTATCAATTAGGGGACACAAAAGATGGGCACTCGAAATGGATCGAAATGGTCGCATCGACAGTTTCTGCTGCCTATGTTCGAGGAGATCTACTGTCGCTTTCCGGCGACGAGAGATCATCATGGGAGCCCGTTTCGAGTGCCAGCAAGACAGAACGAGAATTCGCTCGAGCGATTGCCTATCTCGGTGCGCTTGTTGGAGCAACAGATACTTCAAAGCCCGGGACAGGTACGACAGCCAGTGAGCTGCTTTGGCCAGCCATTCACAAAGGCGTTGCTAATGTACCAGTGTCAATGGTCGGAACGGCATGGTCAAAAGCAGATTGCGTCACCAGAGCCCTACTTTTGCTCGAAGAAGGATGTCGTCTGCAGCTGTTGTCAGGCATGGGCAATGGCGACTTGATTGTGGACAAAAAGACCCAGCAAATGATGCCGCCCCCACCCAATATTGAGTCCATTCTAGCCAACAGTGTGAAGTTCATTCTTTATCATATTTCGTTTTTGGTGACGGAAAATCCGAGTAAAAAGGAGCTCGCGGGAGCCACTAGGTCTGGCGGTGCAAAGAAGGTGTCGGTTACTTTCGCCAATCTTGTTTCTCAGATCATTATCTTGCACAAAGCTTATCCTTCAAGTATGGCTATTTCAGAAGCCGTGAACGAGATGCTGGGCAAGAGTATTGACCAGCTCCCAGTTGACTCGTCCAAGGTCGGAATCGATGGCGTTCGAAGCTTGGCGTTGGTGTATGCTGCACTATCTTGCGGTGCATCATTGCCGGATTCGGTCAATCTCGTTGGGGTTTGCCGATCTTGTTTGCTTTTGGAATTCCAAAAGAGCCCAGAACAAAAGAAATCCGAAGAACAAGTTGCGCGCTCCATTTTTCATTTTGCTAAGTGGGGTACCCTTTCGTGTCTTTTGCCAATTCTGTTGACTGACAAGGAACGTGAAACCTCTTCCGAAGCCGTTGATGAGTTTCTGCATGACTTTCGCAAGGTCGCTTTCGACGCAGTGCACGGAATCCCAGTAGATGCAATGATGGCTTTCTTTCATTGTATGAAAGTGGCAGGTAAGAAAGAGTTGTCTCAATCGCCACAGGGAGAAGAAGGCGACCCTGACCTAGTTGGAGACTATATCAGTGCCATGATGGCGCTGATGGAAGAAAGTACGAAGAGCAAAGATTCTGTGTATTTTCTGAACGAACTCTGCGTGCTGATCTTCAATCCCAAACTGCTTCTTCAAGAGTACGAACGACTGATGAAGGATCCTGTTGCAGGAGCCACACCGATCCGCGATGCCTTCCGCAAACTCATGATACTCGCCGGCACGATGCGATCGCACATCGCTAAGGTTGTTTTATGCAGGGTTACAGCTGGATGGTTGGAAGAAAGTAGTCCCGAATCTGATATAGGCAAAGTTGGACTTGGAGCTATCCCATTTCGTAACGACATTGTTGAGTTGACGTTTTACAAGGAAGCAAAATACGATAATGCGGCAAGCAATCAGACCATTGGAAGGGGTGAAAACTTGAAAGGAGCATTTGATTTACCGGCGGGCATTGATGATTCAAGCATTGGTAGAGGCTACCTATTGATGTTCTTGTCCTGTCTTCCCGATCTAGACAAAGTGCATCCTAGGGTTTTGAACGACTTGATTCATTACGTGATTTTCAAGCTTCTGGATAAAGTTTGTCCTGAAGAGGGGACGAAGCCCAATCTAGTTATGCTTGGATCCGAAGACTACATCAATAAAATTCGCGGTTGGCAGGCTCTCTGTGTTTTGTCGCGCTTTGTCACTGACGACATTGCAAACCAAGTTTGCGAGTACGCCTTTAGGGCAATGGCGGAGCCTTTGCATTCACAAATCCGATACTTCATTGAGATTTTTACCCTACAGTGCTCCCGAAATCATCCCTCTGTTTTTGGAAAGGCTATTTTGAAGACTATCACGCGTCGAGACCTTTCGTTGACGCATGTGACGTCTGTCATGATCATCGCTGGAAATCTTATCGTGGGTAGATACAAACAAGATTTTTTTACTCAATTTGAAGAAGGAACAACGCGCGAAGCCGTTCCACTAAACAATGTCCTTGCCGGTATCATTCCTTGGTTGGGTAGCACGCAAGGCTTTAGTCGTGGTATTGCTCAGTTGCTCACTCACGTGCTCATACCTATGGTTGTGGATGTGACAGCACCGGATCCATCAAAGGAAATATCTATAACAGACCAGAGCGATTGGTTTTTACTGTCAATCTATCGCTTCCTCGACGAGAATCCGGAAATGAAACGATTGAGAAATAAGCAGGCCAACTTTTTTGAACAGTATGATGCTGACAAATCCTGTACGGCAGAAGGAATCTTAACTATCCCTGTCGATGAAGGTGGGGAGGCCTTTCCAACTCACATGGTTGACGTTATGAAGCAATGTCAAAAAGAAACTTACGATCAAGCCGAAGAGATGGAATATCCCCAATGGAAACATATCGAAGAGATGATGACAACTGATGGAGGAGGAAGAGATGAAAAGGACAACGGTTGTGTCATTGCGGGAAACATCGACGACCTTGTAAACTTTCAACGGAAGATAATTCCAATTGACGAACTAAATCTTGCTATGGAAACACTGCGAGAGAAGCGACTACGGAATGTAGCCGGAAGGCGAAAGCAAGACCTAGTTGTTTGCGCCTCTCTTATTGATAAAGTGCCAAACTTGGGGGGTCTGACGAGGACTGCGGAGATTTTTGCCGCCAAAAAGCTGATCATTCCTGATCTTGGTGTTACCAAGATGGACAATTTCAAGAATTTTAGTGCGAGCGCCGGTGACTGGATTGATATCGAGGAGTGCAAGGAGGAGGTACGTGTGTTTGCTGCATGTATTTGTATCGGGAATGGAGCCGAATGATTATTGTCATTAAATTACCAAGATCTGTTCTGAGTCTTGAAGAGACCGACCACAATGACGGCCAGCTTTCTTGTCGTACTCGAAGTTTTGTTTGCAGTACTCGGCATATCTATTGTATCTAACGCATCAAGTCGGTCCTTTCCTGCTACTTTACAGAATCTACTTCTTCTCCTGAGATCCTACAAGGCCCAGGGGTACTTTATTGTAGGCCTCGAGCAAACGTCTTCGAGTCAATCTTTGAATGGCTTTACGTTCCCAGATCAGCCCATTCTACTATTGCTTGGAAAGGAAAAGGAGGGCATACCGGTGGAGTTTTTGCAAGCGGTAGATCAGTGTCTCGAGGTTCCTCAGCTTGGCATTATTCGAAGTTTGAATGTTCACGTATCGGGGGCCATTGCTTTGTGGGAATATACGAAACAGCGACTCGGCCAGCAGAAAGAGTAATCGACTTGCTTGAATTACTATCTTTAATTCATGATACATTTAAAAGAAGCCTACTTGGTCATAAAATGATTCACCTTGCTGTCTGTTCAGAGTCCAACCTTGCTGTCCATGTCGCACGTTGCCAATCCGTACCTTGTACACTACCAATAGTGGAGTGAGGCATCCAGGAGCACTGGTCATAGTCCAATCTCCAATCATCCCAATCAAAAGGCTCGTGCCGAGTGTGATCGGGTTTTAACACGTCCATCATAATCTTCCACTCATGGGGGTAATTGTCTCTCGAGTGCTTTCCGTAATTTTCCAAGCAGGACCCGACGGTAACATTCTGATATATATCATCCTGCCATGTCGTGCCCACTACGAGACCCATAAAGGGCTTCCTCACCACAACTTCGGACCATCGCCTCGGATGTGCTCCGACGACCCCCATTCGTAGAATCCATTGCCAATCCATTTCATCACTAACTTGCACAAGTTCAAACGTCGTCTCTATGGTTTCTCCGGGTTCTACCTTGACCAGCTTACCAGTGGCCGCCTTGGCAATCCAGCAAGGATCGTCGTGTCTTCCTTGACTATGACTTGCGGTAGTGTCGTTGCACGAAAGTCCCATAAAATATTGGGCACCAATGTGCCATTCGTCCAGTGCAATCCATTGGGGATTGTAGTCGGGAAAGTTGGTAGAATTCGCTAGCGCATTGCCTAGCATCAATTGCGGAACGAACTGATTCATAAATCCTCCTTTGGGTTGCTGTCTCCAGAAAATGTTATAATAATCTGTTGCGTGATGAAAAACAAGAAGAACTAAGTTTCTGCAGCTGCAGGTTCAACGGTGCGTGCTCAATTGCACTTGACTGCCTACTGCCTTTACTGCCTGTGCACATTCATTGCTGCAATTACTGCTGGCCACTGGCCACTGGCCCGGACACTTACCATAGTAGCACGTCTTGCGACTGTCATGAGATTTTGGCAGTTCTGGTACATCGAATCTGGAGGTGAACATAACACCTGGCTCATGTCCAATGGAATAATGGTCACCAGTGGGTCCTACACAGATTGCTCCCGCCTTGCAGTCTTCGTCTTGGTCATGGCCGTCACCGTTGTTTGTATTATTTTCCAATGCAGCTTTTGACAAGGAAAATGATGGCGGAAAGCGAGCTCCGACCAGAGGAGACCGGTGATCACTGAAACTCCCTTTGGCAACAGCTAAGAACAGCATTGTTGTGCTATACGAGAGAAGCAGTGGGCGCAACATATTTTTTCCGTGCTGTGGATTGTGGATGAATTAAAAATGAAATGGAATGAAACAGGAATACTCGTCGATATCTTTTCTTCAGGTTTCAGAATGCATGTGCGACCACAAAAGAGGCCTATTGTTTTCCAGCTACTGCTTCACGAGCTATTTCTTGAACTATGCATTGCTCGAGCTATTAGGGCCTGAACGAAAACCGAAGTACTCTAAAAACGAATCAATTTTTTCATGAGCATGTTTGCCGTGTTAACCGGTATCATAATTCATAATGATCTAGTATTCGGAATACTACAGCAGCTAGCTCTGTAGGACTACAACCAACAACTCAAACTACCCTATTAACGCAAGAAAGCATGTATCGACGTTCTTTAGTCGTGATGGCCAAGAGAACGGTGGTCCGTGACCCACGGAAGAGGCAGACGCCCCCCTCCAATCTCGCTCCCATTTCACAGGTTGACGACAATGGCAATGCCGTTACTCCTTCACAACCATCTTTTCCTCTTCCCATTGTTCCCCAGCATCAGCATCAACAGCAAAATGTCCCTTCGTCTACAGGAGCAACCCTTGGATTCTATCTAGTGGCTGGAGTCGGAGTAAGCCTTGGATTTGCTCTCGTCGGTGCTGTACTGGGCTAGAGAGACATTACAGAAGTAGAGTACACACATGCAAGACATGAAGTTATAGAGCATCAACTACGAAATTATTCCATTCGAGTTCGGGCGTAATTGATATGACTTAGTAGTAGTCTTAATTGTATATTACTTTCCGATTTCTCTTTTTTCATTCACATGTATGCCATCAATCTTCCATCAAGTAAATGACAAAGATGTGAAGAGACTCCGCCAAGGACCCCACTTCTGCCAACTCTGCAATAAGATGGGAAAAGAGGCACACTGAATCACACAATTTTTTCTCTTTTTCTTTAAAAACATATACAAGGTAGGGACTCATTCTTCGCCGCTAGAGACAACACAGAATGGTTTTCCCCGAGGGTTTTTTGTGTTGTCCGAGCAGGCAAACAACAGTTACTAATAAATAAATAAATAAAAGCAAGTGCACTGCCATTTTCATAAAGCAGACAACAAGCTTCGAAAAACAACAAAAGTATCCGTGCGCACGATCGGTCATTGAGCGTGGTTCACATTTGTTGCAGTCACGATCGGCTTTAGCGGTTGCCAAAACGTTGCAGAGCACGTCCGTGTTCATCCTTGTTACTAATGAACAATTCAATGTAACGCGATCCCATGGATTTGCGATGAAGCTCCATGGCCCTCTTGGAGTCGTCGGGGGAAACAAATCCTACGTACGCTTCTCCTGTAGCCCTTCCATCGCTCCTGTACGTTAGGACGATGCTATCAGGAACAGGGTTGTATCCATCAAAGAACTTGAAAATTTCATCTTTCGTGGATGAGAAAGGCAAACCTCTCATCCGTAAAAAGCCAGTGTGCTCGCCAATCTGAATACCTCCGCCGGTCCGTTTCGCGGCAGGGTTCGCGGATCTTCCACCAGCAACTGCATTGGATACTAGACCCCTATTGTCCTGTCCACCAACCCCTCCGGAACCCATGCCCATACCAGGCATCATCCCAATATGTCCATGTCCCCCCATAGGATCAGCTCCCCCTTGATGCTGATCCCCCGTATCGCGTGGCTGAAAAAAGCCCAAGCCCTGCGTGGCACCTCCCCACATACTGGAAGCGTCCGATGTCATCTGCTGTTGCATTTGCTGCTGCTGCCGCTGACCGGCAGGCTTCCCATCACCAACAATGGATTTCTGCGGCTGCTTCTCCTTCATTTCCTGCTGCAGTACGCAAGTGCGCGTAAGTATATAGAAGCAGGGAACAACAAACAAACAAACAGTCAATAAAGAGACAAAAGTAAGTGAGCCTTTCAGTGTCCAACCAAGTTCCAAGATTCATCCAGATGATCTTGAAAGCACAGAACATAACATCACAGCAAATCAAATAGTCGTCATAAGTCCTCGAGTAGTGCGTACCGTAGCAATCGCTTCATAATAGTTGCTCCTGGTTGCCTGGGACACCTCAACAAAGCGGCGCCCAATGGTTTGACGATCCCTGTGGGTCCGTAAGGAAAGACGCTCGTGTGTGTAAGACAAACAAGTACATTATTTTTCGGTAAACGAGTGCCACCCAAAATGCCCTCCACGTCTCGTCTCGTGCGTGTTTGGTCTAGGAAAAGAACGTCTCACTCACCGTTGCAAGGCCATTTGGAAATCCATCGGATTTGCAAAGAGCACAAATGCCTCTCCTTGTCCAACAATGAGTACGTCGAGAACAACGAGACCCTGAAAGAGCAAGAGGACATCGTCCAGGGTAGCATCAAAGGGAAGGTTCTTGAGCCTAACACAGGGAAAGGGTCCCAGTACGGACTCCAACGGGTCCGTCGAACCTCCCAGACCGGGAAGACCAGGTGGAAGTGGCACACCTTCCATTATTTCGTTGGATTTGTTGCTTTCGTTGGTAGCAGTGTTCGTGTTCTGCTGTGCCAGACAGTAGTACGTACGATTCGGCGGCAGTTGCTGTTCCTGTTCCTGTTGGTACCTTTTTCTTACGTATTGGTCAACGTCAGAGTCAAGGTCAAGGTCAGTGGGGTAGTATCGGTGATAGTAGTGCAGAAAGGGGAGGGATTAAAAGAAAAGGTAGTGGTGTGGTGTCAATGGAATACAACAAGCGTGGTATTTTATTAATAGGATCACCAAATTCGTGTTTTTGTTTTCAATTGTGCCAGGCGATGGTGGGGTGTTGGATTCCAAATCACAACAACCGCAAGCAAGGAGGCACAAGGACACCAAAAAACACAAATATTAGCAAGTTAACCACAAAACCCCGAGATATATGTGAATATATCCAGCCCAAAAAGGTTAACAACACCACAAATATTTAAGTGAATAAAAGGAGGATTGTGGTGATTGATGATGGTGGCGAAGAGAAGAGGATGAGAGAGAGATAGCGTAGCGTAGTGCACAAAAAATCCCGACAACAAGCACGGCAGAAACAGCGTAGTAGGGCAGGCTACCAAACGATGAATTTTAGTAGACGGATTAGATACGTAGTACCTAGCTACTCGTAGACTACTACTACTAGCTACTAGTAGTAGTGGCGGTGTAGTACTAGCTACTACTAGTAGCTAGTCTACCAGTACTGTAGTATCTTTTTGAAAGCAAGCACGTCCAACCAGCCATCACGTCTAATAATACCAGCTAGTAGAGCAGCGAGTAGTGGACCAGTAAAATGCCCGTTGGGCATTTTCCCGAAGCAACTCTAGCCCTAACTGTGAGGTTTGGAAGATAGCTGAGGAGTGCCGGAAGGACCAATTCGAAACACCCGGCGAGCAGCTGAACATTGACACAGTTTAAAACATTATTTCACTGGTGTGATGAAAAACTCCGAAAAATACTGTACTGAAAACGCACACAGTATTTAACGGGCAAAACGTACTTACATGTTTTGGTTGGGCACGTGGACCTCCTGGCCATTATGGTTGTACTGGTACTGGTTGTACGACATGGCAAACCCGTACTCGCACTGCTTGTACTGCTCGTACTGGTACACCATGCCTTCCAATGCCTTGTTGTTTGCATGGACGGGCACAGCCTGCCGCTGAATAATAACAGGAGAAATACTCGTTGTACCATTAGCAACAGCACCAGTAGCAGCAGCAGTAGCAGCAGCTTTAGTAATAGAAGGTCCAAAAAGCTTTCTTTCGCGCAATTGAGTTTGATGAGCCAAGAACATCTGATGATTCTGCATTTGACGCAAGATGATGTCGTTGTTCATGTAAGGGAGAAGAATTCCGTGATCATAAAGGTTGGACATGAAATGTCCATTGTTGCAACCAACATTAGTATTGGATGATTTGATGTTATTGATGTTATTAATCATCGGCGCGCTCTCGCTTTTCAAAGCAGTTGATTCAATCTGTTCCGTTTGGTTTCCTTCGCTAGACCTAGTATTAGCAGTAGGAGGAGCAGTACTTGTTTCTGTCATGGTTCCCCAACAGTGTATTTCGAGAGTATGTTTTGAATGCTTGATGATTCTGAAAACTGGTTTACCTGGTTTAGGGATCTATCGATCGACAATCTCCTGAGCCAGTTTTACTGTTTCGTTCAAAAACATAAGCACAAAAATTAATAGCTACTGCTAGGTAGTATTCGAAAAACCGGTTTTACACGATTTCATGAGTTTTGAAAGTTTAATAATTCATTTCTGGCAATCATGCGCGTAATAAAACCACTGTAAGATTTGCAGCTCAAGAAAACATAACTTAACTGTAATCACGTGTTTTTGGGAAACAGTCCGTTGCAAAAATAATAATAATATGGTAGATTAATCGTTTGCAAGGCAGTCATACAGCGTTCGGAAAACTTCCGTCTTCCGGTATTTTGTACTAGTATGGGGGATGAAAAGGTAGTAGTACGATGCAGTTACTACGTACCGTACTCGAACTACTTTGTACTCCTGGTTCTGTGCCTTTATAATACACGAGGAAAGAAGGAAGTTGATGGACAGTGCAATACAACACCTGGCTACCAGTATTTAAATTGATTGAATGCTTCCTCACCTCCGAATACCTGTTTGTGCGTCTATGTGCAATTGCTGCTGCAACTCTGAATCTTCCAATGATGTGCTACAGGGCAAGAACTTCATCCAGTTTGAGGGTCTCTTCATCTCCCCAGACTGTCCAGTATTTTTTACTCCTATTTGTAGATAGTAACTACTACTGCAGTTACTTGTAATTCTGGTAGCAGTACTCATGCGGTACTAGTAATAGGCAGTATTACGGTGGTAGTTGTACTTGTCCTTCAGCCACTTCTACGGTACTACTAGTAGTAGGTACTACCAGGTATCTAATACCTACCGAGTACCTGGTAGTACTTACTCAAGTCTTCAGAACTCTGTTAGTGATTCCGAAGCCAGCAACTGGCCTAAGAGTAAACTGGTACACTTGCTGGTACCAGATAGGACTATCTTACAAAACAACATTTCTGTCGTTATCAAACCAGTTCTACGTTTTACTAGTACTGTACTAGTAGCACATATGCATTGTTAGCAAAGGGTACTCGCGTGAGGAAAGCACAGCGACGGGATCACTCTATTGGTGGCATCATTGCTTCAGTCTACTGGTATTGTACTCGAGGATTTAGTAGCTACACCAAGGTACGGTACTAAGCTACAATGGCTACCAGTAGACTACTTCCGCGGAGCTTATTCCTTTTTCTGCCCAATTCATCCTTTTATTTCTAATTCATGCTTCTTCAATCTCTCTCTCACACACATGCACACACACACAGAGACTTGCATACTTATCATTAGCAAAAGACCGATGGTCCACCATTCTCATCTTTGGCAAAACAGCCGTGAAGGCCGTGGGGAACACCCGACTTTAGCCAAATTTTGCAAACGGGACCATTTTTCAAATCTTCTTCCAAATCAAAAATGGCTACAAAGTTACGTTTTGCTACAGCATCACGTACTACACCTACCAGGTAGGCCTCTTGTTCGTTGTTCAAATCTCCACCTTCTTTGGGAACGATTAACGGTTCGGTCGTAAAGTATCGCGTCCCGAACCAGTACGCTTCAATATCGTCGTTCACTTGTCCTTGTTGTAAAACGCTTCGAGATTTGGCGGCTTGTTCGACGTCAAGACGTGCATATCCATTGGGTGGTGTACTATCACCGACAACATTGGAAATAGTAGCGTACACGTACTTTGCCTTTGTCGTGGTAAAGTTGGGATGACACAACACGTGTTCTACACAGGCATTGTCACATCCTGGTGCAATTTCGAGAGACACCGTGCGCTTGGCTGAAAGGTCAATTTCGTGACGCCAAAGGTACGTTATAGGGATGCGATAGAATTCGGGTGCATATCCACCCCAGGCACCCAAAAAATCTCGAGCATCGGATGGTGGCCAACCAGTAAAGTAGGTTACCAGGTTTCCTGTTCCAGAATCCTGGTAGGCATGAGAATGGTGGATGCAAAAACAGGGTGGTGTGTCCACACAGAACGGTTCAAATTGATCTTTTTGAGAATTCGTTGGTCTGGGAAAGATCCAGGTTTGAATGTTGGCCCGTCCGTCCATGGCCAAACTTTCGGCGGGTCCCTTCATTCCCAAGAGAAATGGTAATTGGTTCATGGTCAAAGCATTAATGTTGAGAACAATGTGATGGTCTGTAATGGCCATATCGTGTGGGGCCAAGGCACAACCGGGCACATCAAACGTTTGTGAAGCAATGGGTTTAAAATCGTGCTGATCATATTCTGTAAAGGTAATTTGCAAATCATTGTTGTTGGCTACCATGGCTGACCAGTGCCATCCAACCAAATTTCCAGTTTTGGGACACATATTGGGATGTGCCGTATGGGCCGTACCACCAATCGACAAGAAGTTATCGGGAGATGGAATATTAGGTGGTAGCTTGACGGGAAGACCAGGTTCCAAAATGTCCCCCAGGGTATCTTCGCCCAATGTTTCCAGGGTTTTGGGATGAATGGCATGTGGCAGTCCCGCCTCGAACAACGTCAATAGTTTTCCACCAAAGGATATGATTTGTGTATTGGCCGTATTTTTAATATTGACATTACCAATACTACCGACTATTTTCGCCCACAGAGATGGTTTGGTCGGATCATCATTCAGTCCCTTCTTGATCCGTCCTTGATCCAAAAAGGAATTGGTCGGTCCCGTACCAAAGGTTCCGCGGTACAAGAATCGTCCTGCTTCTTGCTCTTGTTGAAAATATTTCGTTTGAACGAATCGTGATGTAAATTGCAACGTTCTGGTTTGTTGTTGTTGTTGTTTGTCACTATTATCACTGTTATTTGTTGTTGTTGCTGATGGTGGGAATACAATCTTGTAAATCAAGGCATCCGCATCGAGCGTATGTTGGACGCGATCTTCTCCTACTCCCATTTTTCCTGGCCCATTACGGTACAGTACACCCACGAGATCGTTTGGTACCGTACCTTCGACTTGATCCAATACGTAACTAGCATATCCCGATGCCATCACCTTTGCTGTCGTTGTGGTGTCATCATTGTTTTCTGGTGCAAACTCGTACTCGTACTCGTACTCGTACTCGTACGTATTCCAATTTTCCCGCCAATCGGCCGTTATCGAAATACCACGACCCAATTCTTCTTGTGTTTCCAATGGATGTGTGTTCGTTTCCATAGCCTTTTGTAAGGCAGGAGTTAATGGTCTCCCATTGGGATACAATGGTGATGAACAAATGGTCCAGTACTGCTGTTGATTAGTATACTTGACTTCTTCTTCTTCACTACTACTAAAAGTATCAGCTGTATCAAATTCCACAGCTCCTCGTCTTGTTACCAACCTCTTCTTTTTCATGTGACTGTTATTGCTGTTGCATCGAATCGATCGTGTTGACAAAGTAGATGTCCGTAGTATACCAGTATGTTGCTGCGTGGAAAAGGCACTGGTGGTGAAAGTTGTGGTTGTGGTTGTGGTAGCAATAAATAATAATGTCAAAACGACGCTTTTCAATAACTTCAGCATCATTATGAATTATGACAACAACTATAACTATAACTATAAATTGTTTGTTTGCAAAAGGATTTCGTCTTGTTATTATGTTACTCTGCAAAAAGAAAATACTATAGTTGCTATTACTATTTACTATTATAGTAGTACTACTGCTGCTGCCGGTCTGGCTGATTCTTTATTACTGTACCTGGTAATTAAAAGAAAAACAAAGAAGGGGAAATCGAAAAAAAAGATATCTGCCGTAATGTTTTGAACACAACAACATACCAGTACACCATGTTAGCATTCCATTCCCTATCCCTACTGTACTGAATTGATATGCAAATGCTGAGTCATAACCATTCTGTCAACCTGAAAATCCCACAGAAGAACAAGTGACACAGACTCTGCGTTTCAGCAATTTAAAGCAAAAAAACCAGAAGAAGACAACTCTTTATTCACGCACGCACGCACGCACACACACATATATATAAATATATATTTATATATATATTATTTTTTATAGGTTTTGCTTGCTGGTTTAGAACACCTCCTTCAATTCCATTTTCTTGCCCGCCTTGGCTGCAGCTTCAAAAGCAGCCTTGGAGCTTACCACGGCAACCGAAGGAGATTTGATGCCTTCGAGACGTTTAGCAAAATCTCGAAAGTCGCTTGCCTTGGTATTCAAAATAGCATCGCGCTGTTTCTGGCGCAATTCAGCACTCTCATTGACCAACCAACGATTGAGGGCCGTAAATCCCTTTTGATCGGGACTCTTGGGACCGTCCTTGTCGCCAATCGTACCAATAATAGCAGTTGCAAGAGCTTCGGGATCCTTCTCGAGAGCATCAGCAGCCGCCAAGAGGGCTGCCGAGGCTCCGTCGTATACATCAATGGTCTTGTCGAGGTTGGGATCGCGGTAGCTCAAAAACGAAAAGAAACCAGAGAAGGAAGAAAAGGTACAAAATCCACCGTAGGCTCCTCCCATCACACGGACGTAGTCCCACAGGTAGCCGGTTCTCAAGAAACGAGCCACAACTTCAGCAGATCCGGGAACTTCTTCTCCTTCGTCAAAGAGCAAACCGGCCTTGCCAACGTACGAAACCTGAGTAGGAACAACAAATCCTTCATCCTTGACGGGAAGCATTTCTGCCATGCACTTTCTTGCTTCGGAGACCCAAGGATGGACTTCCTTTTTAAAATTGAACATCTTGGGCCCATTGGCGTCACCAGGAAGATCCTTCAAAAAGGTATCAACAGTTGGCTGAACTGCTTCCAAAACCTTGGCATCTCCAGTAATGTCCAAAAACATTCCACTCCGAACGGATTCGTTCTGTAACAAAGTGCTGCGAATATTTTCCAATCGCGCCAACAGCGTTGGCCAGTCATCTTCGGCTTGTTTCAACAGATCCTTTACCGTGTCGAGATACGAAATACCGCTGGTGATCTCGTCAATGTATCCAGCCACACGGTACCGAGCCTTCATTCGATTGTTCGCAGCCGAGTGACCGCTGCTTTGAATCATGGATTCCATGCGAGATCGAGTCTCGCGCAACATCTCCACAACCTTGGTTTGAGAGTCCAACCGAGCATCTGTTAGCATGAGCTTCATGAGACGCAGGAGTTCATCCGTCTTGTCACTGGTAGCTTTGCCCTGCAAGTACAACTTGGTGCACATTTGCTCTCCTTTGCCGACCTTCTTTTCTTCTCCTCCCTCTGGATGGACCGCAGTAGTTAACAGACCAACATTGATGCCTCCAGTATTCGTACCAATCTTTTGTGACAGGGCAACTGAGTCGTACTCACCCGCTCCCGTCTCCTTAAGCATTCTTCCAAACAATGGCAACAAGGGGACGTCATCCAACGGAAGGACAGAAAGATCGATTCCAAAGTTGACATAGGCGATACCAGATGTCGAACCAACTTCGTGACGCAACACGGTAATTCCAGAGCCATTCTCGTTTTCGGATACGGCAATGGGATACTCGGTTTCTTCGCGCTTCAAGTCGCTTAATTCCAGGCTAGGAATAGTGGCACGAGCTTCTGGTGGATCTTCAGCGGCCTGCAGTTCCTTCAGGGCCTTCGTCTTGATAATAATGTCTTGGACTTCTTCTTCGGAGAGACTTTTTTTGATATCGGCAAGGCGGTCCTGTTCCTCTTTCAACTGCTCTGCCTCAAGAGTCTTGGACGGGACCATTTCGACCGTGGACCGGTGCTTGTTTTCCACAAGGTATTTCTTCGCCAAATCCTGAAAGACTTGGGAACCAGATTCGGCAATCTTGGCTTTGAGTTCTGCCAGAGGCTCTTCAAATTTTAGGGCCTCCGTCGGCGACTCGTCGTAGATCCACTTGCTCATGGATCCAAGCATAAAGCTCAAGCCTTTGGGAAAAGAACCAGTATTGAATTCCCGCATCTTGGTGTTCACGAAAAGGAGGAATGCCAAATGAGTTTACGTCAAAGAAAACGACGGAGGGATTAAAAAAACTCTACAGACAGTCGTAACGTACCTGAAACTCGATAGTGTTCATGGAGGACGCAATATCCTCGTCGGTAAAACCTTCTTCCTCAATTTTATTGAGGGTATCAAGAATGAGTTTTTCAACTTTATCAACATTCTCGGCCTTGATTCCCTTTAGTCCAATGGAGTAGGTCGATTGCAAGAGCTCTCCCGAGAGTCCTCCTCCTGTAACGCTTTCACCAAGGTTTGATTCCATCAAAGTCTTCCGCAAGATGCTCTGTGTAGTTCCCGTCAATAGATGATCCAATATATCCATGGACAGTTCTTCGTACGACGATAAAGGTTGGTCGTTAATGAGCCAATTGACGTTCAGCATGTGCGTTTCGGGTTGATCTGCTCCGGCAGGATAGGGCTTTGTTTCTCTTACGGGTGCATCAAATGATTTGGACTGCCACTGCACCTTACTAAGATCACGACTATCGGGTGTTTCGTCGAATTCGTCCAGATATTCGTCCATCAGTTCAAGGCGCTTGTATACATCGTCGTCACCACTAAAGTAAATGCGGGCATTGGCGGGATGATAAAATTTGGCGTGAAACTGGGCAAACTGTTCAAAACTAAGATTTGGAATATCGCGAGGATCTCCACCACTGTCGACGCCGTAGGTATTGTCAGGAAAGATACTGCGCTGTGATTCACGATTGAGGAGACTGTCGGGGCTCGAGTAGACACCCTTCATTTCGTTGTAGACGACGCCCTTGTACGTGAGGGGAGCATCTTTGTCTTCCAACTCCAAATGCCACCCCTCTTGCGCATGAACCATGGGATCATTAATGGCGCGAGGATGGAACACGGCATCACTGTACACATTAATGAGGTTGTAAAAATCCTTTTCGTTCTGACTGGCCACTACGTAGCAGGTTCGATCGGGATACGTAAAGGCGTTCAAAAATGTTTGCAGGGATCCCTGCAGTAGCTGAACAAAGGGATCCTTGGTCTTGTACTTGCGGCTTCCGCAGAGAACGGAGTGTTCTAGAATGTGGGGAACTCCGGTGCTGTCCGAGGGTGGTGTTCGAAAGGTAACCCCAAACACCTGTAGAAATTGATTTCAGCAATTGAATGAATACTAAAATGAGTAACATGTGTGATAATGATCAAAGAGTTTGTTGCAAATAGTACCTGATTGCCGAAACATTCTTGTTTAACAATCGTACCTTGTTATCGTCGTCGTTGCTGACAGACAAAATTTGAGCTCCACTCTTTTTGTGCTTGTACAGGGTGCAGTAGGCACCATATTCCGACACCACATCTTTGGTAACAACATCATAGGCTGGATGAGTGATTCCCAATTTCGCAGTAAGATCATTTTCAGCCTCGACATGTGTATCAGCCACTGCACTCTGATGCATCGAGGTAATGCCGCTGCTGAAAGCTCGATTTTGTTGTTGATGTAAGCAATGACGTCCAAAAAGAGGAGTAGCATAGCTGCTGTGCTGTCCCCCGAAAAAGGAACGACTGCAAATTCCAGCGGCACTACCACCAGTAGCAGCAGCAGCAGTTGCAGCAGCCGTAGTAGTAGTGCGCGCAGAGAGATTATTTGCAATGGAAAAGGCCGTAACAGCCACATTTCCCTTTCGAAATGGTACAGACCAAGACATGATCATCATCATGAAAAAAGATGCGTAAGACGGAAATATGTTCCTGATGTTCCTGCTGCTCCTGCTGCTGCTTATGGAAGAATGGGTTGTTTTCATTTGGATTTTCCGAGACAAAAAAGTGGATTCAAAACAGGGTGCGAACAAGCAGATAGAATCAGTTCAATGTTCAATCCTATCCTCCAAATCAATCCAATCAATAATTGAGTACGAACTTCTTTGAAATTATTTTAATGAGAGTATTGCGTAAGAATGGATGCGTGAGAGGTGAGTGAGAGGAACCTGGATAATAATACTGTGTAATAGTAGAGTAGCTATTTGGGACATTTATTCTTAATTGCCTTTCACTTTTCTGGGACTTACTCAGATATTGCGGTTTATTTCGGATAGAAAAAATAAACTTGAGATTGAGATATTATGATTGAAACCTGCTGTGCACACTACTAGTAGTCTAGTAGACCGCTATGATTGAATATAAAGACGATGTGTCAGGTGTTTGTATTATTATTTATTTGATTCAATTCTTCTGTAGAGGTAATAGCGGTAACTACTACGGTAGCTTAGAAGGTAGGTATAGTAGTATTTGTTTTTATTTTTATTTTTCATTGGATCTTTTTTTAGTTGTCTGATTCAGTCAGAATATCTGACAATGATGTATGATTGATTGATTGATTGATTGATGTTAAAACATACGGTACGTACCAATAGTCTACCTGGTACCGTACACAGAAAGCAGATGATGATCTTTCTGCAGCTTGTGATGGATGATGTTGCACGCTACCTGGTACCGCACCCTACTAGACCTACCAGGTACTACCTGGTAATGAGGTACCTGGTACTCGAGTACGGAGTAGTTGTTGCTTAGTAGTAGCTACTAGAGTAGTAGCTACTAGTAGTAGTACTAGCTACTACTAGTAGAGAGTAGCCAAAGCACCAGTAGACTCTAGAAGTAGAGCTAGCTAGCTAGTGATGATGATGAGCATGCTGTGTTGACAAAACGCAGCTGGAGATCTGCCACAACAGCTGAGTCAGTCGTACCGGTACCCTGGTACCACCATTACTATTATTATTATTAATTTTGGTTTTAGACTCTGCACGGTGATGCCACGCGTCAATTCTGAGTTTCTACCTAGCTAGTACTCGTAGCTAAGAGCTTGCTATCATGATCCCTAATAAGATCTCACGAGACGCTCACCTGTCAAAATGAAGACCTCCATGCTGAATCAAAAAGATGGACAGACGCTGAGAACGAAGGACCACGACTCGCTCGTTTTTGTTCGACTACTGGTACGGCCACTTCCCTTGCTTATTCTGGTGTAACAGTTAGTACTATGGTAGGACTGGCTGGTACGGGTATCAGGTACTCTACTAGCTAGGTATCAGGTACCACTATCAGGTACTGGTATCAGATACTACTAGTAGTACCAATTACTATATATTATATCTTGGAAATTCTTGAAAAATAAAATTAATATGTCCAGCTAACAGTTATTTTTTGTAAGTTTAGTACCAGTTTCCAGGTACTACCGAATCACTTTGAGTTCCCACGATCTACCTGGTACAGTTTTTAAAAGAATAATAATCCGGAGTACATCAATCTATTTCGATGGTGTTCATTTAGTTCAAACCCTTATTTAAGGGGATATCAATTGTTATAATCAATAGCTGGTACGTACTGTACATAGTATTGACCTAGTAGTGAAAATCTGGGTGGTTGAATGCAAACGGATACACATCCCAGTACTGTACAATTCCATGATACAGCGTCTTCCCCTACAACTTCACGTATTGCGAACAACAAAGAACATTATTTAAGGAATTCTCTGAAGTTCCTTTTAAACATCCTAGAACCTTTTATGAATTATTCTATGCCACCCTGGTACTCGGTGGTAGTAGTACCAGGGAGTACGTAGGCAACTACTGTAGCTACCAGGTAGCACTACTAGCTACCAGGTACCAGGTAGTACAATGTTGTCGTACTACTAGGGTCTAGTAGTATTGATGAAACGGTAAGACAATTCAGTCTCGCTACTACTGTAGTATTACTACTACTAGCTAGCTAGAATGCTAGCTACCTAGTAGCCAATTCTCTTGTTTAAAAAAGCCCGTGCAAACTTTCTCAATTTTTTTCTCCTATTTCGCTACCGTACAACACGCGCATCGTTAATCAGTCGAAGACACCCCCTACCAGCACACTCCATACACTATCCCCACAGCATACCTGGTACGGTACCTGGTAACATTCAAACACAAAAAGAAAACAAGGCAAACATTAAAGAAAACCCAGCGCTATATTCGCTCGTTCACCCTTCCCTTCCCTTGTGCTTATATGGCAGAACTCAACAATACTAGTACCTGGTAGTGACTTTAGTATTATAATAGGAACAGAAACATTTAAAAATAGGAGGGGTGCAGAATATTTATTTCAAAAATACTACTTAGTACTCCGAGTACTTACTAATAAAAAGAGCATCAAAACAACAGTCCCATGATGAACACCAACGCCAATGATAACGATACTCCTTCAGCTTTTGGTGGACCATCAGATGAACAACAACAACAGCAGCAACAACAACAACAACAACAACCTCCTCCTCTCCATTGTGGAAAATGGACACCCGAAGAGGAAGCTTACGGTATGTTGTTTTGCTTTGCTTTGATTCTTGCTTTACTCGTACTTTGGACTTTGGAATCGAATCTCACAGTTCCCCTTATTATTTCTTCTTCGTCTTGGTCTTCTTGTTGATTGACAACACTAACTGCTATCATATATCCAATATTTTATTTTTCTATTATCATATACAATATACATATATATATATACATATACATATATATATATATATAGTCCAATGTTTGATTGAAGAATTTCAGGCTGGTTTTCTTCCCATCCGGGATGGAACATCCCTCCGTAGCTTCCTTTCCAAGATGCTCAATTGCAAACCCAAACGAATTTCCAAAAAGGTGCGTGTCTTGCTACTACTTCTGCTTGTTGTTGTTGTTGTGACTGCGTTTTGCTGCTGCTGCTGATGATGATGATGATGATGATGATGATGATGATCGTACAGGAGGAACGTTGGTTTTGAGGGATTGGTGAAAACACTCATCATCAAACTCATCAACGCACTCTCTACCTTTTTTTTAAACCCATTCATTTCTTCCACTTTCTCTGTGCTACTGCTACTGCACACACACACTCTCTCTTTTACGTTCATTCATTTCTTTTAGTTTGAGGGAAGTGATTACAATGGTAAACAAATTTATTCCAGCCAACCGTACAAATTATCGGTCCAAGATGCCATGGAACGACGGAATCGTCTCTGTGCATTGGAACGTAAATTTCATCAAAGTGTGTCCGAACTCAAGAATACTGCCACCAATACTTCTTCTTCTGCTGCTGCTGCTGCTGCTGCTGCTGCTGATATTACTGCTGCTGCTGCTGCTATTACCAATGATTCTTTGAAACAGCAACAATACTTGCAGCAACAGTACAATCTTCATCATCAACAAGCTACCACCAGTGAAAGTGTTGGTGTAGCTGGTGCTGGTGCTGGTGCTGGTAGTGCTGCTATCATAGGTGTTAGTGATCATGGACCACAACAAAATCTTGGCATGCATTCTCTTGGCACGGCAGCGGCGGCGACCGGGATTGGGTTGGACGATGTGAACTATCAGGGGAATAACCTGGGTTCTCATTCCTCCTTTTCTAGAATGAGTGTTGCTGCTGGTAGTGGTAGCGGGGGCGGGGGCGGGGGCGTATCAGGAGACATGTCTGGTTTGCATGGTTTGAACAGAATGTCTGCTTTAAACAGTATGCAGTCCATGAACATGTCCGGAGGAGGTGGAACATTAACTCATGCTGGCAACAATGCTCAATTGCTGGACGAACTAACCTTTCAAGAAGGAATGTTACGGTTACGTCAACAACAACATCAGCTACAGCAGCAACAACATCAGCTACAGCAGCAACAAATTCAAGACCAACATGATTTACAGCAACAGCAGCAAAGCTTATCATTTGGCGGTGGTGTTGGTGGTGGTGTTGGTGGAATGGGAAGTTCCAGTAGTGGTGGTACGGGTTTGTACGTTGATCCAATCTTGGGTAACATGGCGTCGTATTCGCAGAATACCACGAGGAACACGACGCCCATGGCAACTACAACAACAGCAGCAGCAGCATCTCAGTACTTGAGACGTCAGGCCTTGTTGGATGCTTCCTCGCACATGGATTCTCTCCGCATGGCCCAAACAGGTGCCATTGGTATACAACGACCGTACTTGGAACCAGGTACTATGCGTGATATGCGTGTTCCCAGTTCCCTTACGATGGGCAGTGGCAGTGGCCGTGGTAGTACCAGTGTCATGCCCGACAACTTGTCACAATATTCTCAACAACAACAACAACAACAACAAATTTACAACAGCACTAGTAGTAGTGGCAGTGGCAGTAGTGGCAAAGAGTTGAATATAGGAACTACTGGTAGTGACTCGCTGAAGAAACGTCGTGCAACGGAGAATTCGGAACATTCGGACAATCTCATGAAACGAATTCGTCCATCCAATTACAACGAGGGACAACAACAACAACAACAACACTATAAGTAATAATGATATAAAGAAAAACGACAAGAGACAGAGACCAAATCAATGTTCCAGCCGAGGCTCTCGCACCAGCAAAAGTGACGAGCAGTACACACACGTCCGTCCGTGGAAATTCTAACTTTTCTCTGCGTTCTTGTGAGTACTGTAGTGCGAATTGTCTACATAATCGAAAAATAATAAATAATAATGGATGAATAGTATGCGTACCTTTACTTTCTTTTCTCTCATCAATAATAATACTACCAGCAGCAGCCAGTTGTGTCTTGTGACTTGTGACTGGTGATGCAACAAATAATAAGACGTGTTACTTTGGTCAAATTTTGTCTGCTCGTCAAAATCTTCGAGAATTTTTTTGACTAACTACATAATAATAGCTACTGTAATAAAATAGACTAGACTAGTCTAGTAGACTAGCTAGACTACTACGAGTATCCAATATCCTCTCGAGCTTGTTTCGTGACTGAGTCAGTCATGAATCATCATTGAATGAATGACGTTGTTGATTGCTCCGAGCAATAACTACTTAAATCTACTACTACTACTACTAGACTACTACTGTAGTAGTAGTACATAGACATTTGTTTCGAACCGAAAAATATGATGAGAGAGCAGCCAAACCCAAAATCTTTCTTTATTGTATTTTTTTATACTTGAAACAAAACAAGGGCACACACAAACACAACTGTGGGTTTTAAGATAGACCTGACAACATAGAGTATATTATTATCAGCGAAATAATACACTACACACTTACGTCAGTGCACAAACAAACACACGTCGTATGCTCTTTCATCGCATGTTCCGTCTTACAAAAACTACTATTCCGCAGTACTACTATCAATACCAAAATCAAAATCATAAGCATCTTTCTTCCTCCTCCACCTACGGCATTCTTTCAAAGGTTTCATTGAACCTTGGACTAGTATTCCTGTTGACATTCCATCCTCGCAGTTCTATAGTACCTACAGTTTATTCCTTTTCTCCCGTTGCAACGACTGCTACTCGTGGAATTGGTAGTACTATTAGTAGGAGTAGTAGCAGTCACAGTCGATCCTTTTTTACAACAAAAAGTACGACGACAACAACAACAACAACAACAACAAGTTGCAACAACAGCAACAATAATAATAACATGATTCCCACTACCATTTCCTTTCACGATGAAATTACTTGGAAAGAGAATGACAATGTATCGACCACCACCACCACTACTAGTAGTACTACTACTACTACTGTATTGATTGGTACTACAACAGTTCTTCAAGATTTCATTTCCAATGAGAATACTGAGCCTCATATGAAGGAACTTCAATTATTGGAACAAAAATCCATTCTGATGGCCATGTTAGAATCCATCACACCTACTGGTACTACTACAGGTACCAGTACCAGTACCAGTACTAGTACTTCTTCTTCTTCCGGATGTACTTCCAGTTTTGTTGTTGTGGATGGTGGTGGTAGTGGTAATGGTGCCAATAATAGTAAGAATGGATCACATCAAAAATTGGTACTGATGTGTCTTCCAGATCACGTTACAAGAAACAATCATCCATGGTCGGTTCATACGATTACAGAGCATTTATCCAAAAATATTCCTCCTACCAAGACCAAAACAACGAGTCGCATTATTTTTTGTGGTTCCAATGTGTTGGATCATGTAGGAGCCTTGGTCACTGCAGTAGCCAAAGCGTTTCCCGTGTATTCACGCAAAACATCCACTTCCAATGATACCAATCATGATGACAATAGTGATGACAATAAAAGCAACAGCAACAACAACAGCAAGGAACGTACCATTTATCTTACCTTTTGTAATGAAAAAGGGCAGGTACAGATACCATCATCGGATGTACGAGTTACAGCATTGGCAGCTGTCGAAGGAATACAATTGGCCGCACGATTGGTAGATATGCCACCAGCGGAATTGACCACCGATGTGTACGCAGAAATATGTCACGAATATGCGGAAACATTACCCGGTGTAACAATGAAAGAAATTGTTGCTGAAGAATTACAGCAACAAGGATACGGTGGTATATACGGTGTTGGGAAGGCTGCTACTTGTCCACCACGATTGATTATTATGGAATATACACCACCACCTGAAGTCGCGGCCAAGAACAACAACAACAACAACAACAACAACAACAGTGATGACGACAACAATACACACATCGCTTTGGTAGGAAAGGCGATTGTTTACGATACTGGTGGTTTATCTCTCAAACCAAAAGTAGGAATGTGTGGAATGAAGGCTGATATGGGAGGTTCAGCGGGTTTATTGGGAGGATTTGTCGCCACCGTTAAATCAGGTGAATATCCCTACAAATTAACACTCCTATTGTGCATGGCAGAAAATGCCATTGGTCCCACCGCTTTTCGCAACGATGACATTTTAACCTTGTATTCGGGGTACGTACAATAGCCTTGAATAGCCTACAGTACTGAATGAGCTGGATCAAGTACCTGGTAGGAACATTCATTCTCACACATTGTTTCTACGCTCCCTTTCTCTTTTTGTGCTGGCCTGCTCTAACAGAAAGACCGTGGAAATCAACAATTGTGATGCCGAAGGTCGTTTGGTACTCGGAGATGGTGTTGCCCATGCTACCAAACACATTCCCAATCTCCGCTTGGTTATTGACATGGCTACACTGACGGGGGCACAACTTGTTGCTACCGGAAAGAAACATGCTGGAATCTTAACCAACCAACAAGAATTGGAAGTACAAGCTGTGGCTGCTGGTTTGCGTTCTGGAGACCTCACCTTTCCATTGTTGTATGCACCGGAACTTTTGAAAACGGAATTCAATTCCAAGGTGGCCGATATGAAGAACAGCGTCAAGGATCGATCCAATGCTCAAACGTCCTGTGCCGGTCATTTTATCGAATCTCATATTCATAAAGACTACAACGGAGGATGGTTGCACGTCGATATGGCCGGTCCTGCAACCAACGATGAACGAGGTACCGGATACGGAGTTGCTCTGGTACTGTCCCTATTGAAAATTCCAGGATTTTAGCCTGCATTTCCAACAACACGTCTTTGTGCGATTGAAAACAACAACAACATTGGAAGTCTTGATTGATTATCCAAATAGTTCGTTCTTTATAAATATAGCACTGATTTACTGAAAAGAATTGTTTTTTTGCCATTGTAGCGTCACGTAGAAATGCCATCGCCCACTACTGTGTTCGCACTTTTGGGATCAAGTAGTAGGCATGTACCAGTATCCGAGTGTGTTATGTTATCACGAAGCATTACGCTCGCACCGCGAAAGATGTAATCGTACTGTAGTAGTCACTACGTTGTGAATGAAATCAGAAAGAAACAGTATCCATTGATGTATTTTCATTAATACTCTTCGCAATTATTCTTTCTACCTGGTAACTCACAGTAAAACACTAAAACTAGTATGCCTGAAGAACAAAGAATGCATTCGAATACGTAGCCATTGTTAGCGCAATCCCAGCTTTTCACGAAATGATGGATCTTCCTTATTTTGTTCAACCCACAATTTCAGTGGTTTTGCTGATGGCACCAGTTTCATGGTCCGGGCCAGAGAGTGCCGCTTTTTGACAAGGTCGGTGTGGGACATGTACGCAAACATTTGACCAAGATCTTTCATGTAGGTATCTTGTTCCTGCATGGAATTCCAATCGTTCTGCGTCACGATCTGTGTTTCAATCACCCTCGACGAACTAATCGCTTTCGTACCGTCCTCGGTAGCAGTAGTGTTTGTTGTGGTCGATTCAGTTTCTTCCATAATTACGGCATTGAAAGCATCACGAATTGCCGAAACCGTTACAAAATCAGTTACCAATCCAATTTCGTGACCAGCGTATACCTGGTAGCTGTCAAAGATGGTAGCAACAGCTGGTCCCAAATCATCTACACTCATGCACATCACTTTGTCATCACTGTTCTTTAGTGGAATCGTCAAGACGAGTTTTTCTTTGTTTTGCGCGCAACGATCACCGTCGTCTTTATTGATACTGGTGGTGGTGGTGGCCTTTGTTGTTTCTTCTTCTCCTTCCCCTTCTTCTACCGGACGACGCTGAATCATGTCTAGGAGCATTTCCGAATAACACGGCATAATGACAAAAGTAACGCTCAATTGTTTGCTTCTGGCGTACGCTGCTGCCTTGGCCTTGGCTTCCATTTTGATTTCAGTGACATTGTTGTTGGATTCCGTTGGATCCAGTCCTAAATCCATAACGTGATGCAGTGCTTCCACATTGGCCATGGTCGAAAAGACCAAATGTTTGATCGTACTGGAAGCTGCACAAGCATCGATAACATTTTTGGTGTGTCGTTCTTTCACCTGCAGGTTGCTATTTTTAATCCGATTGTTCTTGTTCTCGTCGCTGTTGACATTGTCGTAATAAAAATCTGTTACCAAAAATGCTCCGTCCATTCCATCGGCAGCCTTTTGACAGCTGTGGATATCATCCAGATCTGCGTGAACAACGCTGACCCGATCAGGATCGAGATCGACAAGTTCCATGGCTTTTTTCATGGCAGCGGAACTACTGTTGTCGTCATACTGCGTCGTCGTTACACGAATGGTGTACAGTTTTCGCGTGTCCTGTAACAGACCCCGAACGACGCTCTTTCCTTGTGCACTGGATGCTGCCTCAAAAACCACAACACTGGTAATATCAGGAGCATCGAGGTCCAAACCTACACGACAAAAGGCACTGCTATCGGAATGTGTCAACAACCAATCTTGAAAGGTTTGAGCATGTCGTTGATAATGATGATGATGTTCCTTTAGTTGTTGTTGTTGTGGTGGTGATGGTGATGATGTTGCTGCTGTCATCATGAGTTCTTGAGTGATTGATTCATCGTACGGTAGTGCAACTGCTGCATACGATAGATACTGACACATTTGTGCCATGGCATGGGCGCTTGGAAAAGGTAATTTTGCCAATTCTTCTGGTAAGAGAGGATTGTAAATAACGTCCTTACCAAAAAGGTCCGAAAAGTTGGCAGCAATTTCATCCATGGAAATTTTCCCGGCACTGAGTCGAATATTTTTGTTTTTGTACCTTGTAGGATCTTCTAAAATATGAGCTGTAATAAATAAAAAAATAAAATAAAAATATTGAAGAATAGAGTATAGTTAATTAGTAAGTAATGTGCAAAGTGTAAACATGTAAGCATGCCAAACAAAAACAAGTAACAGTATTACTAGTACACAACATACAAGACAGACACAACAGAGATTGTTATAATAAATATAAACAAAAACAAGAACAAAGTAATATAAACTTACGAACCACCACGGCCAAATCCGTAACGGACATCATATCCAATTTGGTTGCTCCATCACCCAAACTGGCACTAATTTGCCACTGAGGATTTACTTTTCTGTTGGTATAATTGTCTGTCTGTCTTTCTTGTAGTAGTAATTCTTCTTCTCCTTCTTCTTCTTCTTTCACGGGAAGAGGAGTAAAGAATCCCAAGAAATTGGAATACGTAAAGGGCAGCGTTAAAAGCGTCAACGTGAGTCCCTTCTCCTGTGTATTGCTGTGGTTGTGGTTGTCATCTGCTGCTGCTGCTGCTGCTGCTAGCAACGTTAGAGCATATTCGGCTCCTTGTCCCTTGGCAGAATAATGAGGTACAATACTACCATCATCCATGGGAATAATGTTCAACAACAATGATTCGTATCCTTCTGATGGCTGCTTTTGCTGCTGCTGCTCTTTTTGTTGCTGTAACTCGTAATACATGCGCTGTACGTTATCCTTGGTAGAAAAAATAACGTGTCTCTCAATGCCATCTTGTTGGTAGACCTGAACGAGTGTATCAAAAAAGAGACGAATCGTATCGTACTCGTCTTCCATGGCCGTTTTAGAACTGCCCTCCGTTTGAAGAGAATGAGTCGTCGTATCTGGTAAGTCCGTCGTCGTAACGAAAAAGATGGCACGTGCACACGTTTCTACGAGGACACGGTTAACATCTCGAGGATTGGCCACATCGCCCTGCCACAACTGCACACCAAGTGCATCGCGCAAATACACACTGTTGTCATCGCTGCTGTTATTGTTGTCAGGTGGAAAAACGCTCCTCTGAGACGTAAAACCATAAATGGGACTGTATCGACCACAATCCACGAGACCTTCCAGAACGGCTCGTCCTTGTTCACCACTGGCACCAAATACCAAAGCAGGAATCATACCATTACTGTTACCACCATTATCATCATTGTCATTGGCAGATGTCATAATTATTGTTGTTGTTAATGCGGTTGTTGTTGTTGTACTTGAAGAAAAGATAAGTATTTTTATACGAATAAGTAATTAATACTCTATAATATTATTATTATGATAACATATCTTGTGTTCAGTTTACTAGCTCTTGTAGACTAGTAGTAGTAGTAGTAGCTGGTAGGAGTCTACTAGACTACTAGGTAGAGTACCGTAGTTTGTTGAGGTGTCATCTCTTATTAATTACTGTACTGTATTCATTTGGGTTCGCAAATTATTCATTTTTGTTGAAATCGAATCTCAGCATCACCAAGCAAAGGGATCATACGTACTCACTGCTACTACTACTACTACCAGGTAGGTTCTGCACTGTACCGGTGACGGGATTGATGATTCCCGAATGTCAAGAACCCCCCCTCAAACAAACCCGAATGCTTCTGTATTGAAGGAGCTTCTTCATCTTCTTGCCTTCTTTGCAGGCGGCGGTGTAAGTCAGTGTTCTGTTCTTGGTACCTGGTACCAGGTACGGTACCGCACATACTCGAGTACTCGGAGAGAAGTACCTACTACTAGCTACGGAGTACCAGGTAGAGAATCTATCTTCTACGGTGTTCAGACGAGGTTTTGCTTTGTGGACAATTCATTGACAATGAAAAAAGCAAACAAACAATAAGGAACGACACAATTAAAACTACAATGTATCAATGTTCATATACTAATATGCACGATGTACGTAACTATTTTTGACGTTGCAGTGCTCATTTTTTTCATCCCATTATACACTTGAACACTGTGTCCAAAATTCGCTACGTTGACTTCTTGTTGTTGTTGTTGTTGCTGTCTATCCTCGTTGACCGTTTCGTCCCTCTGGCTAGTTAGTCAATTCGGTAGATGCACCCGGCTTCGTGATCCAGTGGACCGACAGTCGTAGTTCGAATGGCTTTTAGATCAACGTAGCACTCTTCACAATTATCAAACGGCAGAGGTCGACCAGCATCACAGTGACATTCCGACTTGGTTTGACAGAATCGTCGTCGTCCATCCCTGGAGAGCATGGTTGTACCAATGCATTCGTCTGCTTGCATTGTGGCCCAGCCATTTTCACTACTGCTGCTGCTGCTGCTGCTGCTGCACGACGTAAACACAATCAATGTCTGTTGTGCATCGCCTCCCCGTTGAGAAACAAAATCAATATATCCGTTGCACTTGAGATCTTCTACTTCGGGCAACGATACTGTCAGAACCAGACCTGCGCGAGTTGCTTCATCAGGATCACTGGTTTCACACCAAACTGGTACGATACCATCCTTTTGAGCATCGCACTCGATGGTGCGATCGTTCACGCGATGACAGTTGTGATTGCCAATATCGTGATCGAATATGAAAATCTTTCCTTGATCACCACAGCTGGCTTTCATGGTAGGAAGAGGTTCTTGACAACCAGAATATTGGTCCTTAAAGAACGGTCCAACATTGGATCCTCCACCACGAGATTTCCATACGACAACGTAATCCGTTGCATACGTATATCCACTTTCGAGTTCACACGTGTAAGAACCACTGTTAAGATCACTGACACATACTTCTTCTTCATTGCATGGATTAGAATCACACGGATCACCAACCTGTGGTTCTTCGTTTTCGTTTTCTTCGTATTCAGGAACAATCACTTGTTGTTTCAGATTCAATTCGTCAAGTCTTGAGAATCGTGGAAGAGCTTTTCGATCGAGACTGTGAATGCGTTCAAAATTTGTACTACTACTACTACTACTAGTGGTGGTGGCGGTGGAGGCAGTAGTAAGAGAAACCTCGAAAGAATCTTCCTCCTGCTGTTCAACCACCTGTCGAATGCCAATGGTTGTCATTGCCACCACAAACAACAACAGCAACAACAAGAGCGAAACTGTCAAGAACAGAGTCGTTCGTCTCGTCGTCGTTGTTGTCATCGCCGTTGTTGTTGTCTTTGTTGGGACCGTGGCACCTTCTTCTGTTCCGTCGTCATCGTCGTCCGTCGTGGACGTCATTGTCATTGCGAAAACCTGAGCCTCCTCCTCGTCAGCTGTAGTAGTTGTATTCTCGTTCTCCTTCAATCCGCTCATGTTGAATGCTTGTTTGCTTGCTAATAAAAGAAATGAGTAGTAATTTTAGTTCTTTGCTTTTTTGTTACGTTGCGAGTTGCGAACAATGATAAAATGTTTTGATTGACCTGCAATCACGTTTTTGTAAGGGGTGATGAGGAATACTGAAAAAAATTAATGAGACTTCTCTAGCTTTTTGACACACTAGACTAGACTACCATACTGCTGCGAGAGCGGTTCTCGGTTCTCGGTTCTCGGCAATTGAAAACGAATTCTATTTTTGAATTATTTTTATTTTCCGGATATTGCGAACCAACCCGCTTTCTTCGGGTTTCATCAGGGAGTGGATTGAAAATCTGAAAATAAATACTGTAATAATGATCCCTGAACAGAGAAAACAATATTATAACTCCTATTCCAGCAACGACTACAATAATGTAATATATATTATTATGGCCAGACCTGTTCCTCTTGGTGACTACTCGTACACTACTACCGAACCTGGTAGCAACTACTCCGAGTAGTAGCTAGAGTAGAGTACTACTGGAGTAGCTGGCTAGTCGAGTCTTGGAGAGATCCGAATAGATCCGCGGAGCTATGCCACAGAGGCGGGTATTAGTACTAATCAGCTGTAAATGCCATAAAAAATCTGGTTCCGATGCATGAAATATTATTATCATCCATTTCTAGGTAAATAAATAAATAGATACTGTACTACATACTGTAGCAGTGTAACATCATCCCACATGAAACAATTGGAAAAACGACGATTATTACCAGGTAGTATGATTGTCCGCACGAAAGAACTCAAGCTACAGTACCACGCTACTAGTACTACTAGTAGCTAGAGTAGCTAGAGTACTACTAAGCAACTGTACTACTACAGTAGTCTCTAGCTACTGCTATGATGATGATTGGCAGTACTAGTAGAAAAGGAAGAGTACTAAAAGTAATAGACGACTGCGACAGACCGACCTGCCGACCGAAACAACTGACAGAATGACAGACTTGTGCCAGATCAAAGAAAAACCGCTGGATGATTCTGTCGTTGATGATGTTGATGATGTTGATGATGTTGATGATGATGATGATGATGATATCATGATGACATTATTTTTTCTTTCGTCTTCTTCGAACGATGAGCGAAGATCTAGAAAAGCTCATAACCCTTTTGGAACGAAATCTTCCTGTGGATCTTTTTTGTGGTCTTCCGAGAAAGTGTGAGGAGCTAGCTAGCTAAACTGGCTACCACTACTACTCCTAGCTACGAGTACTACTAGCTAGCTAGTAGTAGTAGAGACTAGTAGCTAGTACAGCAGTAGACTCCTCTACTAGACCTACTACTTACGACAATACTTGGTCGAGAAGAGCTCTTGATTACCAGGTAGTATAATATTATCACCACCAGAGCAGTTGATGCTCATTGTTGATCATTAATTATCCTACCTTACCACTATCACTACTACTACTACTACAATTGTTACTAATATCTATTCGTATCGTACCTACTACTGTCTCTTCCACATCCGTTGATAGGTGGTGTGTGTTGGCTTTGAGAGATTTTTTCCGTTCTTCTAAAAAGAAGAAGAAGAGAGACAAATGGTGAATGCCTCGTCGAAACAGACCGACGATCCTGCCGTCAAGGAAACAACTCCCGTCAAGACAACATCAACATCAACGTCATCAAAGAATACTTCTTCTGTTTCGAAAGATGATGAAGTGGTAACTGCTGTTGTTGATAAACAACAACAACAACAACAACAAGAAGAAAAGGAAGCAACCGCAGAAAGCATCGTGTTGCAAGATTTGTTGATTTTACCACCGCTCAACAACAACAACAACAACAACAACGACGCGAACAAGGTGCCGGAACAACAAGAACTATTGGATGCCGTTCTTTTGCCTCCCATTCGTACGGAAGAACCGGTCCAATCGCTTCGTACGGCATTGAGTGAAGTTTGTGGCTACGCACACTTGACCAATTACCGATTTGAATTGGTTGCTACACCGGTTGGATTGGAACGTAAACAACTGTTGGAACATTATAACAACAACAATACCAATAACAATAACACGGGTATCATCAAGAAGAAACACCAAGAGAAATCTGCAGCAGCAGCAGCAGCAGCAGCAGCAGCACCTTCTCTGTATACAGGAAAAAATGCGGTTGTGGTCGTACCATCACTGATGCCCAAAGAAGGACTTATGACCAGTACTCCCGTACCTGTCAACAAAAAAGAGAACAACAACAGTAACAGTAACAGTGAACCGATTGTCTTGGATGATTTTGGTGATTTGACACCCCTCCTGAACTATGGATTAACAGATGGATCCGCTTTTCGCATTGTTTTGGAACGGTACGATGCATCGACCGTTCGAGATCATGTGGCACGATTGCGGTCATTGTTAGATGGGAATGCACCAACCGTTACGTCGTTTGCGACGGCAGAACAAGAAGAAAGTAGTAAGGACACAACAGCAGCAACGACAGCAGCAGCAGCAGCAGCAGCAGCAACGACAGCAGAAGAAGAACAAGAAGAAGTGGTACCTGTCAATGAGGTACCTGCTTCTATTACTGCGAACGTAACAGATGTGACTGATAATAATGATGTGAAACAGGTGGAGGATGTTACCAATAATGATGAAAAGGAACAGGAGAATCCTGCCAAAGAAGAAGAAAAAGAAATGACAAACGAACAGAAAATGGCTGCACGAGAAAAGGCACAGAAAGAAGTCAGGGAAAAACAGGAGGAACTGGCCAAAAAGACGGCCGCGATGTTGCCAAAATATGATCTGCAGAAACCAATCACCGCCAATGGAAACAATTTAAAAGATTTCTTTTATTTGGCTTGTGGTGAAGATCCAGACTTATATCACGGAGATGAAACGTCACTACGTATGGCCCATGGGAGTTATGCTGCCAATGATGGAACCAGCGCGCTCAACGGAAAGACGAAGAAGAAAAATAAGAAAAACAAAAAGGGTAACAACAACAACAACAACAACAACAACAACAACAATACTACTACTGTCAACAATAGTAATGATGGAACGACTACCAATAATGATTCGGATGTCGATCCTCTGCAGGATGCAGAACCAATCGAACAACTTATGCGCAAGATCATTCCAAGGCTTAACATGCTGGAAGAAACGACACGAGTACCCTGCAACATTCGATTTAGTGGATACCATCCACCGCCATCGCAACGGAGACTCATGGGAGATGTGGCATATCTCGAAGTCGACGTGGAAGGAGAACCGCTTCCAATCTTCATCACAGCCATTCCTACTGGATTTTACGTTAACAAATCCACGCTCTCGGCGTTTGATCCTGGTCCAAGTACCACAGGAGTCGGTCCCTGCTTTAGTCATGAATTGCTGGATTGCATCTTGATGAAATCTTCAAAATTTGCAAACTATTGGTCCGATGCGGTAGAGGCATCCAAGGAACGAGCCAAGTACATGAATACGACCAACAAGGATGGACCATTTATGTCGCTCTTTCGTGTCGCCGTTCGCGGAGACTTTGATGGGTACAAAAATCCTGCAACGGCCAGTCCCTACACAGGTATCGATGCCCTCTTACAGACGCCATCCTGGATGACACCACTGCCCCATCCCCGTTCGAAAAATGTAAACGACGAAAGCTGCAATGACAATAACAATAACAACACCAATGCCCATGATGACTGGAAGCAATACAACATGCACCAGTACAATCTTACGCGGACCGAAGACGAGCTGTGCAATACATTTGGTGTCGATGTCCGCGCTGGAGCTGTCCGGGACTGGAACGAGGAGCTACAGAGTGCCCGAGAAATGCCGACCACAACCCAGCAGGAACGGATCGAACGAGCACGGTACGTTGTCCAATAAAAAGGGGGGAATCAAATAATAATGTATTTCTCGATCGTGCTCCACTGCATACACTTTTGATGGTTACGGTTTCGTACAACTTACAGACAAACCTTTCTTTTGCGTTGTTTTGTAGAATAATTCACAAGGTACTGTGCGATTTTGGAGAAGCTTCGGTGGTTGGCGTGAAAGCTATCATGAACGGACAAATCACTGCCATGAATCCGAACGAGGTTGCACGTTCGCAAGTATTCTTGCACAACAATATCTTCTTTTCCCGTGCAGTGGATGCCGGCGTGGAGACTTTTAAAATTGCCAAGGGTGACAAGGCTGCGCGAAAATCGGCATCGAGAGATATCCAGTGCATCGGAACATTGCATAGAATGGATACCACTGACCTTCATACACTTGCTACTGTTCTGATTGACTATCTGGGAACCCGTTATGTATGCCAGAGTATTTTGCCGGGAATTTTGAGCGGCGATAAGACCCACACGCTGCTCTACGGTGCCGTCGAAGCAGGATGTAAGCTCAAGTGGGACAGCGAAATGCACGAAGCACTAGAAATGACCATTGGAAAGACTCTTCAGGTTGCAACGAGGAAGGTACCTCGTCAACCCCTGACAGACGAACGTTTGGAGGAAATTAAGCTCATAAAGAGCACTATTCCTGCTTACATTAATGCGCCACAGCTCAACCAGGCGGATGACGACGAAGAAGATGCCAGCCCTTTGATCGAATCATGTGCTCCACTCGAAGCCAAGGGTATTCGTGGAAGCGACCAGCGCAAATATCTGCTGGATATATCACGCCTTACGCCACGAGATGCCAACTGGATCCCGAAAGAGCAAGGCGGCACAGGATTGTGGGAAGCAGTTCAGGCAGATGCCGGAAAATCAAAGAGCGTCATCCCTGTAAGTTTGGATGACGACGAGTGGACGCTGGCAGTCTTGAGGCCAGAGCTTGTAACTCGGTTTGTGAAGCAGGGCAAGGATCAGTGGCTTAGGTCGCTTCGTGAGAAAGAAGCCAAGGAAAAGAAAGACAGCACGCTAGGTAAACCATCCGATGAAAAAGTCAAGGAAAAGGAAGACGATAAACCAGCCGAAACACCCGAGGAAGCCTCCAATGAGGAGGAGGCAGAAAAAGAGGAGGATAAGTCACGACCGTTAACTGAGGCAGAGATCGAGCATCTCAAGACGTTTCGTGTCAACATTAACGTCTTTTTGCCTGATGTTCGTCCTATAGACGATATCGACAGCGAAGCCCTCGAACAATGGAAAGTCGACGAAGAAACAGCCAGGACTGCGGCGACTCTCTTGTGGGACGAAATTCTCCCTCGCATTACTGCTGAAATTCGTGAAGCCAGTGGTCCCTACCAGCAGTTACCTGCAGATGGTAGGAGTTTGACTGAGATGATGCACCAGCAAGGTGTCAATTGTCGTTATTTAGGTCGCTTGGCTATGCTTGCGCAAGCTGAAGAAGCGAAAGATAAGAATGTCGAGGAAGAGCTCAAGAAGGGCAACGTATTGCGTATCAACCGAAGAAAGATGCCACAGTACTGGCTGGAACTGCTCGAATGCGAGATGGTAGCCCGTGCTGCGAAGCATGTTCTGGAAAAATATCTAACAGAGAACGGTGGAGCTGCTGCCACCCAGCCTTCGCAAACAATCGCGTCTTTCCTTAGTGCCCTCGTTTCCTCCTCCGAAGAGACGGCGGCACAAACTGAGATGAGAATGAGTAAGAAGAGTAATGGCCCGGACGACGACGATTTCAACACACTTGTCCTCTCTGACACGGGAGGTGGCGGGGACGCTACTCCTGGGGCGGTCCGTAGCAGGTTTGAGGTCTGGCAAGACATTGAAATTGAAGTTGGCCGTCGTTTCCGTTATTCCCTGACCTTATACAATACTGCGAACAAGGACTCGAGAGCCTTGTACATTCCGTTATTGCGACGGGTGTGCCATCGGACTGGCGTCAGGCTAGTTGCAAAGAACTACGAAGTTGGCGGAAGAGGCCTCTGCAATGGAGGCAATACTTCGGGTGGTCGGTTGACAGCGTCCTTTCCCATTGAGCCCTCGGATATTGTGGACATTGTTCCCTTGATGAAGCACGCAGCGGCCCATGTGGAAGGTTTTGTACCATGCTCTCTCGGGTCCACCATTGGACTTCCGGCTTTACATATCTCCCTGCCTGATGCCAGGTCGACCTTGGAAGCTGCCCACCTTCACTGCAATGCACGATCTCTTGCACCAGCACTCGACTTGGCACAGGAGGCCGCTTCTCTTTACCAAAGGGTCACGGACACACCAGCTCATCCGGGTGTTGTCCGTTGCATGGACCTCATGGCGACAATCCTTTTCGAAGCCGGCGAACCCATTCTTGCGGCCAATAGCGCCCTCAAGGGTCTTGGTTTGCTTGTACAAGTCGCTGGTTTTGACTCGTACGATGCTGTTAGTGCCCACTTGCTTCTCTTTCAAATGTTCGTGAGCGCACAGCAAATCGATAAGGGCTATAAGCATCTACAGGCTGCCCTGTACCTCATGGAGATAATGGCCGGGCCTCACTATCCGGAGCACTCCAATGTTTATCACAAGATTGGAAGTCTGTACCACAGCGCCGGCAACATCGTAACCGCACTCCGCTTTTACCAGGAAGCTGCATCTCGCGACGTCAGCGATCGCCTCCACGAGGGAATGATCCGTCGAAGCACGTCCATTGTTCTTGCAGGACTTGGACAATTGAAGCATGCAGTAGAAAACGAGAAGCGTGCCTACCAGCTCTTTAAGCTCATGTTCGGCGAGGAACACAACTTGACGAAGGCCAGCGATGCCACATTAAAGAACTTGACGGTGGCAGCTGTACAACAAGGTAAGGGTTTGATCGAACACGAGAAAAAGAGAGAAGAAGAGCAGGCCGCAGCTGCCATGGCAAGCCAAATTGAAGCGGAAGAGGTCGAAGAAAAGAAGAAGAAGAAGGGCGGCAAGAATAAAAAGAAAGGCAAGAAATAAATTTCGAAATGGAAGCAATGTGGTTGGTGGTCACAGGATGAACAAACGTCACAAAGAAGATCGGATCGGACTGGAGAAGTAGAAACGAACATTTTTTATCAGATACTAGGAGATCAACGACGCATAATTATGAGTTTTTACTAAATCGCTAAGGTATAACAGCAGCTTTTCATTGATTGTAGTCTGGCCATCGTTGCCGAGAAGGCGACAAAAGTGATTTTCCTGAGCATGAAAGGAAGCCAACTGGCGTCCAGCCGGCTGAAGCTCTACCAGCCACAACATCATCACTCGAAAAGGACGTCATTATTGTGCGTGAATGTTTTTAGATCTTTCTGATGAATTATGAATCAGTTCACATCAAAAAGCTTTCTACCAGCCAGCCAGTACTTTTAAGGCATCTAAAACCCAAAACCCAAAACATTGTTATTTACTATTTACTTCACTGATTTACTCCAATAATCATAACAATAGCAGAAAAATAGCTTTCCCATTAGGAAGATTATCAAACTTGAACAATTATTATTATTGTGCCGGGACGACACATACAGTATACAGAGTATACAGTTACATTATCATTATTTCTTCACGTGTGACAATTCTGCTTGTAGCAAAAAATGAGATCTTTCATACCAGTAACGTTGATCGTAAGAATTGTTATTACTACAGTGGCGACAAGCATCACATCATCCCACGCAGTTTCTGTTGAAACACTACCTGGTGTTACGGCACCATTGGGATTTTTTGATCCGCTCGGATTTACAGCTCGTGCTGACGAACGACTGTTACAGCGGTACCGAGAAGCCGAAGTAACGCACGGACGAGTGGCCATGTTAGCAAGCGTGGGATTCCTGGTAGGCGAAAAGGTGGAGGGTTCGTCCTTCTTGTTCGATGCATCTGTTCGTGGTCCAGCAATTACGCACTTGACACAAGTTCCAACACCCTTTTGGACAGTACTGGTGATTTTCATTACCAATGCCGAGCTTTACCGAGCACGAAGAGGTTTCGTAGAACCTCTGAATGTCCCGATCGACCAACCTGGACTGTTGCGAGATGATTACATTCCAGGTGACCTGGCGTTTGATCCGCTGGGCCTGGCACCGAAAGAACCGGGAGGCTTTTATGATATGCAAACGAAAGAATTACAAAATGGGCGTCTTGCCATGATTGCAGCGGCTGGATTTATGGCACAAGAATTGGTCGACGGAAAAGGAATTATGGAGCATTTGCAACTCACATCGATTGCGGCTGAAGGAGGAGCTGCGTCAGTGACTACTACAATTGCTTCTATCTAGTAGTGTAGTACCAGTAGTAAGCTATTTAGCTAGTGAGGAGTCATAGCTCTCTACTCCTGGTCGGGGCAAGTCGCTTAGAGGATGAAAGGTTGAAAAAGCGTGCTTGAAGGTAATGTGCAACTTGCGTAAGCGGAATGGAATTGTTAGAAACAAAGTAGTACCCCGCGATGTTACCCAAGGCAAGATAAATAGCCAGTCTGTTCTTTTCTCAACCCAAGAAATTCTTAAATTACGGTAGAGTACTCTGTAATAAAAAATGACAAAACACAATTGAGTCCTTGGAAAAAATTAGACTTTCTTGAAAACAAAATAGGAATTCAACAACAAATAATGATTGTTGCATTGACCTTGAATGCTTGAGTAGACTAACCAAAGTGAGTAATGTGGGAGCAGCCCCAGTAGAGTAGGGAATGTTGACCATATGAAGCAAATACTGCTACTGAGCACTCTAGAAGAACAGTAGACTACTCATACTCTACTACTAGTACTACTAGAGTAGCTACTGCACCACTTGGTTAGTGGTACTATCAGAAGTATCCCCATCTCTATCATGAATGTGAAGAAAGCCAGCAGGCCAAAAATTCAAGAAGTCTCTCAAGTTGAGAAAACAACGAATGCGAATCCCCCGTCCGTATCCGTATCCGATCTTTCTTGTGATGATGATTCATGAAAATGTAGGGCTCACGATGATGCTCGTCCACACTTTACCACTTTTGCCTTTTGTCTTGTTGTTTGCGTGGTGCAGTACCCAGTACACACACACACTACAATACTAACAAAATCAATTCATTCTTTTTAAAAATAATTCAACTACAACAACAACACAAAAACACAAATCATGCCTCAAGTTCTTGATGCCGGAGTTGCCAATCACTCTGTGAGTGCGGCTTTGATGAAGCTCGTTAATGTTCATCACGAGATGGATAACGTTGATTTTGAAGAGATTGTCAAATTTTTGGAAGAGAATCTTGACAATGTCATTACGGAAGTGCACAAGTTGGATAAATTGTGCTTGGACGATGGAGAGGTGAGAGAGATTCTACTATTGTTGTTTGTTGTTGTTGTTGTTGTTGTTTGGAAAGGAGTCTCTGCGTGCTGCATTGTAATTTTACTACAGTATGTCTTTGTCTATTTCATTGGAGCATTCAAATGTTGAAATATTCATACGCGAGTGGAGTACTACTCGTACAGTTGACCCGAATAGAGTATTATTATTTCTGACTTGTTGTTTCTTTTATTGATTAATTAATTGATTTATGGAACTTTATTGGGAAAAAAAAAACTACACAACACAACACACACATTTTCAAACGCGCTTTCATTCCTTCAGACCTTGTTGAACTGTCCCCCAGCACCCGAAAACAATGACACTCACGGAAACGAAGTCATTCGTACGCTCAGCGAAAAGCAGACCGATCATGGAATCACCATCAAGCGAGAAATCAAGGTCCATGTTGTCGGTCCCGATCCCAACGATGCCAACAAGCAACAGATTGAAATTCGGGAAGACATGGTCAAACCAGGACCAGACGGAAAAGCTGCCTTTACCGAACACCGTCGAACAATCAGCATGGTTCGCAAGTAAGAAAAAAATGGTGGAAACGAATGTTTTTTGCAATTGATTTTTTTAATGGATGGATGAGGATGCGAAGGATATAATAAAAGGTTGCTAATGCCCGATGCAATTACTTTGAAAGAGAGAGAGAGAGAAAGAAATATATACACTATTATTTTAATTTTTAATGGACAGAGAACTAGGCATAATAATACATGTCGAAGCTAGAGGGTCATATATTTTAAAACACGTACATAAAAAAATGTGCTTACGGTAACCCTTTCTTCATGTATGGGTAGGGACTAGGGAGGTCTGAAAGATACTGGTATCCAGATGGTTGTATCTTGTATCTTTTTTACTTGGAAACGTTTAACCCTTGTAGATTGCAGGTGAGTGTACGCTGCAGAGATGAGGCCGCACACTCGGAAAAAAGGAGTAGTAGGTAGACAGACTTTGATAGAAAGAAGCTACCAGGTACGAGTATAGATTAGCCTACGCTATACCAGTGGTGTCAAAGCCTCGCTAAAGAAAAGTTTTGTTTTGTCAAGAGCTTCAGCACATTTGGCGATGTACAGAATGTACGATGTGCGCTTTTTTTATTAAATGGTTTCAACATTTTGGTTATAAGTTACCACTGAAAGGATGATAGATCCTGCAGCAAATCATCCGGCGAGTCGTCCATGAACAAGCTGAAAACGGGTAAGGTAGGGAGAGTTAGAGGTTCGTCGGAATTATCGATCAGCGAACCTTTGGTTGGCATACATTCAATATCAAGAGGAAGAGAATACTCCAAAGGAAAAGGCGGAGGAGGAGCAGGAAAAGTATCTTGCTGGACATTGAACATTTGACCAGTACCATTTTTGCCCATGTTGCAGCTTGCACTTTTTCTTTTGCCCTCAGTAATAACATCATGACTCGCCGCCTTGGATTTGAGCATTTCACGAAAAATCACACCAACGCGTTCCCTGCTAGCTCGGACACCAATGTCGTAATACCGTCCTTTGTCGAACTTCACAAAGTGGCCGACAGGTGCAGTCTTGATGACTTGATTGTAAACTTTGGAGACAAGTTCTGTCTTCTCCAACTTGTCAGTACAGCTCTGATATTCTTTCAGATGACATCCTATAATAGCACGAAGACGCTTGTTGCCCGCATAGTCTTGGTAATTGCGATTCCTGCCTACCAAAACGGTGTAACAGTTTGGTTCAAAGTCGACAGGCAGCAATCGCTTCTTGTTCTTGTTTCCAAATGTATTCAGCAGGGTAGACGCATATACGACAACATTATCACTTTCATCGTAACGACACATCGTCTGAACGGACTGGTGCAAAACGCTGTTGTTCATACCTGTTGTGTGTGTGTGTGTGAGAGAGAGTGAGAGTGAGAGAGAGAAGGGACGTGGGCGTAGATCATCTATCATCTTTCGAACACAAGGGGAAAAGCAATTTATGTCCTGAAGGAAAAAGGCGCAGAAGCAATGTTTCAAGATTGCTTACGGTTGAAGATGCGCATTACTGTGGTACCATGTTTGTTCACAAAGTTGGCTATTGAGCATTAGGGGTATATTTCGCACTTGAATGTTGTGGTTGACTAAAAGCGGTATTGACGAATATGTGGAATGTGCGGAACAGAAAATAAGATGCCTCGAACACTACCCTGGTACCAGTACTAGTAGTATTCTCCTGGTGTTTATGTTTAAAAAAATAGAATTCCAGGGCGCGTTCGCACCATTCTGTTCGATGCGTAGTATACTACTACCTGGTACAGTACCTGGTACTAATCTAGTCAAATTGCAACTGGGTTTCGCAATGACTATGGCGAATAAAAAAAAGACATCCTACTCTGCAGTATCTCGGAAATACCTGGAATACCAGTCGATAATTCGAATGTGATTCAAGGATTGCTGAATTCAAATGCCATTATACTTTTTTCTCTGTGTCATACATATCCCGGTAACGAGGACCACTGCGAGTACCTTGCAGGCTGCTTGGATCGATTTGATCCAAGCAAAACTGAAGCTGTGTGTCAAAGTGCCTCTGAGTAAGATAAGGCTTCACATGCCCCTTCTTAACTTGAAGGTCTCCATCTTTAATCATGTTGCCAACATGAGTTTGACTGACACCCAGCTGCGCAGCGACGGTAC